>Ga0316222_1000562_pt1 | contig 56262 bp, 85 predicted proteins | sample TBH18011metaG_FD_206008 | JGI IMG/M metagenome (GOLD analysis project Ga0316222, IMG submission 206008) | Freshwater microbial communities from Trout Bog Lake, Wisconsin, USA - TBH18011 | ecosystem: Environmental > Aquatic > Freshwater > Lake > Hypolimnion/Profundal zone | place: USA: Wisconsin... | reverse complement strand
TCCTTACCACAACACCAATGACTTAACACAGCATCACAGGGCATCAAAACACATAGATCAGAGATAGAGCAGTAGGGTAGTATGGGATAGTAAGAGATATGGCAAGGAATAGCCCTTAAAATAAATAGTAGTAGAATATAGATGTGTTACAAGGGAATAGTCATAACACCAGATAACACAACACCTCTCCCTGACTCATTACAGACACTTCCTGACCAGATAACACACAAACAGCAGGTAGGGAAGGAACAACAAGGAAGTACCACAGAATCGTCTGTAATGAAGTAATACGTTGATCAGGCAATCAGTACCGGTTAACAGTCCCCCCCCCACCCTGTACTGTATTATTACAACATATTACCTTTGTCCAAATACACGTTTGCAATAGGTTAACAATACAGCATTAACAATACGTTAGTATAATAGTTTTGGTGGTACGAGAATTGGGGCGTAGGTTTGCCCAAATTTACACAAGATATGGTAGAAGTAAATACAGCAGAATTGAACAGCAAAACACATGTAAACACAACACTCAGCATACGAGATTGGCTGGAGAACGATGGATTGTGCAGGAGAGAAAAAGGTACTCTATTCATGATCACTAAAACAAAAGTACTAAATATCAAAACAAGCACTCTCCAGAAAGCAGTTCTACAAGCAGTCATCAACTCCCGTACGCTGCAACGATTAGAAACAGGGATGATGGATTTAGAACATACCAAATTCATCAACTATTGTAAAGTATTACAAATAGATATTACAGCATTAATGAGGCGGCAACGGTTGGACAATAGACGTAATAGCGCATATTTTAAGCCATATAAACAAATAGATAATGAATAATAACAAAAAAGACCCAGAACTGATCGCTATATATGCGTTCTTAGTAGTATTAACAGCTTACCTAATCATTATGTTCATCTACGCCTACCAAATACTCACCCAGAATTAAGCAAATGCTTAGCAAATGCTCGGCAAATGCTTAATGTATTTATAAAACAATAAATCACTATTTCTTACTTTTCAATACTTTATCGTTCATATAAAACAATTCAAAAATGAATGTACCAAAAACATCGTTACTCGCAAATGACCACATGGAGCAGACAGGTACAAAAGCTACCCACATTGAATTAATTTACAATGCCATGTTACTACCGGCTTTCATAGAAGGTAACATTGACCGCATCGCTCACTTTTGCCAGCTTCGAGACACACAAGTCCATAGGCGGCTATCAGAGATGGAAAGATGTGGTATGATCATTAATACCGGTAAAGAAGCAGAATTAAAGTCCGGTAGGCTCGGTATCGTCTGGAAGGCAATACCCAACGTACAGTACACTAAAATTGAGACTACCAATAAAAGACCGGCAAAAGATAACTGGATTAAAGTATCTGATCAGCTACCGCCACAATACACTACTATCCTATTCTGGGTTAATAATGATGACCCCCATTGCTCGGTAGGCTATTACGAAGAAGGCTCTGGCTTTATTTCTAACATTCAGGAATTTTGGTATTCTACAGCTGATATATCCCATTGGCAACATCTACCAGAAGCCCCAAGACATTAAGCCATGAAATTAGCTGAAGCCCTAATACAGATTCAAAAAGATATGGCTGATCTTACCGCATTAGCCAACAAGATAACAGCAGACATAGCCTCTATCTCATCACAGGTTGAATGGCTGATGGATAGCGAAGTACACAATCATTCCATAGACCAAATCACAGCAGGGGACATACACATTGACCGCACTAACCGGATTGTTAGAATAAATACTGCTGAAAAAGTATTCCCACAGTTAGAGTTTGATATACTTTGCCTGCTCGCTACCAGACCTAACCGGACATTCTCGCGCGAACAAATTAAACAGGTGGTCTGGAAGGGTGGAATGGTTACAGACACTACGCTAAATGTAAGTATCTGCAACACTCGCAGACTGATCGCTGCTATCGGCGGAAATGGCAAAAATTACATCATACTTACCAAAGGAATAGGGTATTATCTTTCTGCTTAAAATATTTTTGGTAGTATCAATATTAATTGTAAATTTGCATCAAAGATAATTAACAATGGCAGGAGAGATATTTCAACTAAAAAAATTAATCAGAGACCGGATGATCAGTCCGGTACTTACAACTACGGTCTTATCAACTACTACGGCAAAGGCAAAGCTGCACTACATGGTAGTTGATGAATACGGTAATAGTCTGGGCGGTTGGCGATTAACAAGGCTGGCTGCGTGGAGATCGGCGGCAGAAAATATTAATAATATAACCAACTAAAAAGTAAAGCTATATGGCAAATAAATTCAAAGCAGGCGATAAAGTCCGTTATGTAAGAGGTGGTAAGATCGGATGGGAAACAGAAGATTATGGTTGCATGGTTGGTCTGATTATTGGGAATGTATATACTACAAAACGTTGTGAAATAATTGAGGGTTGTGATGTAATGAGTATTTATGAATTACGAGATTACCATCACCCAGACCACTTTGAACTTGTTGCGTGTGAGGGTAATGATGTGAAGGTAACAGGGTGTTGGGATTGTCCATTTCTTGACACTACACAAAGCGGAGATTGCTTTTGTACAAAACAAGGTGATATAACCATGTCAAGATATAATATACATGAAACCATCCCCTCAAACTGCCCTATGCTGGGTAAATCGTTAACGTTTAAATGGAGTGAAAAATGACTTACGATCAAAACAAAAGGAGAATAGCCGAGAGACTGGCTAAAAAATACTTCCCGTTTAAAAACGAATTGGCAATAGTTGCCATGATGCCCCTTGCTGAAATATGCAGATTTAAAGATAATGAGCAATTATGATAACCGAAAAAAGCATAACAGTTTACGAGTGCAGTTGTTCGAATTGTGGGGCTAAGTTTACAGTCCCTAATGACGGAGTAAATCACGATTACTGGCTGAAAAAAGAGGACTTAGAGGATTGGTTGAGAGAGGATGATGGATGGGAACTGTTTGGCGCAGGTTGGTATTGCACAGACTGTCTTATATATGATGATGGGTCAGTTCCCCGAATCAATGAGGCAAGGAGACTACTAACCGCCAAAGAACAGGTGCTAAAGGTTTACCCTGATGCGAAAAAACATTATTCTATTCGTTTGGCAGAATGGGCAATTATTGCAGGGAATAAACATAAATCATTTGCCTTTATTTCAGACTTCACATTCACCGAACAACAAGCATGGGAATCAGCCCTTGCTATTATTAACGATAATTCGATAAAATGAAATACATAAATGAGCAACATAAACAGACCACCACTACTGCACCGTATAGCCTCTTACCTATTTGGGTGGGAATGGCATTATACGCAATATGTTTATCAATATGAGTACATAATTGATTTAGAAAATTTCCAAACTAAATTTATCCCAATAGTGAAATATTGTTGGAGTAGAAAATATCGCCCTAAAATAGGTATAACTAACTATTTCACCATAAGTAGTTATCGTTGTATGCCTACTCTTAGAAGGTTGCGGCGTAAATACCGGGTAAAGTATATTCAACTAAATCACTAAATTTGTAACTTATGAGCAACATGAAGCATTGCCGGTTTCAAAACACTTACATTGATCTGAAAGAAGCCTACGACACTTACAGCAATCTGGATTCAATAGAACAACTATCTCCGAGTGAGCAACAGTATCTTCTCCGGCTACTACAATTATGTACCAAAATTTCCAATGAAATTCCAAAGCAAGGCATTAACTTAGCAAAAAAATCGTAACACCCAAAAAGAGCCATAATTATGACGCACACATACAAAGTAGAACATGGCGGTCATTCTTTCCTGATCGAAGTATCGGCAGATAACGAGATAATAACCGAAGTAATGTCCAGCACCCAAAGTCTAAAAGATTGGGAAGGATTTGAATTGAAACTGATCATGTCAAAGAACAAACGATATAAATTCACCAAACTGAAATTACCTCATGGAAATAAAAACTAAAGCCGGCAGACCGCCAAAGCAAGATCGAAGCCTTGTTAAAAAGAAAGTATCGGTATCAATTACTGATCGGGATAAAAAAGAAATATGCCAGATATCCGGCACTACGGTATTCAGTCACGCGATTGAAATACTGCTGAAAAAACACAAAGAAACAAAAAAAGGTAAGCGTTAGTGCTTACCTTTTTGCTATTAACCCTGATTCGATCTTCAACTTATTGTTCCATTCCATTCTTAGCGATCTGGCTACCTTGCTCCAATAATCATGCCCCTGTGGTGAGAATTGCCAGACAAAAGAGCATAAGGCATCATACGGACTGCTTACCATATCGTTGAGCCGCTTAGGTTGAATACTGTTTATTGCACCTACCCGATACTCGTCTGGAAGATCATTTAAAAAGGACTGAACTGTACGCATAAATTTATGAACGGAAAATCACGAAACATTACAATTAAGGCACTTTTTTAGTGTTAAGGTAAAAATTAACCTCATGAACAAACTGCTCGAAAGACTTGATCACGACTGTGTAATAATGAGCATTGATAGCCGCTAAGAAGTCTGACTGGCTCTCGGTCAACTTTCCTTTTTCTGACTTTAGTTCCATGATCATTCCGCACCAGCTACCAACCGGTACTAAAAGAAACAGATCGGAAACACCGGCTAATACTCCCAAGCCTTTAAATCTTGCAGCTTCTACCTTACTTCTGCTACCACCGTTAGGTACATGAAAGAACCGGTGATAGTGTTGGGGGTATTGTAGCCTAAACCACTTTACGCAATTAAGTTGCAGGTCATCTTCCGGATGCAATTTTCTTTTTTTAGGCTGATCGCAGCCTATTCTTGTTTTATCCATTTGCATTCTCGTTTTATTGATTTTTATTGGCGTTTTATTGGTCTTTACTGGCGTTTTTGCATTGGCAACTCTCGTTTCTTGCATCATACTCATAACCGCAAACCTTACAAAGTACCCATATTTCATGATTACACACCCTTTTTAATAGCTTTATCATTGTTGTATTATTATATAATGAGGATTAAATAAGGTTATATTATTCTATAATGGCATTACAGATGATTTGATGCTGGCTATCATTTGTTTGAGCAAATTAGACGCATCCACTTCTCCGAATATACTGGTGCATTTGTGAGCCTGCATCCGATCAAAAAAGTACAAGGTTGACTTAGCTTTAATCATCTGGGCTATTTCCAATTCCTTTTCACCAGCCAACTGATATGAACTCATCTCATCTTTCGAGAGCCGGCGAACATAATTCTTTCTTACGTTATCGGCAATCTTTTGTTCATCTTCTTTGGTACACAATTCTACGTTGTATTGCTTCAAAAGATTATACAATGTGATAAGAGATGTGGTAATTTTTTCATTAGCGCAATGCTGCTGGTATGCTTCTTCAATAAGTTTTATATTATATTCTACGGCATCTATTGGAATTTCCGGTACGGTTGGTTTCGTCAAATTTCCGTTCATGGACTGTTGCGATTTTTTTATAATGACTGGCGCACCACCTCTGCGATCATTGCCATAGAGTATAATTGTATTGCACATCTCCCTTATCCGGCTGGCAGCCCTACCACCATATGCTTCTGTCATTGCTTCATAATTAGCGTTGCTGGTAAAGTGTGTCATCACTCCGTTATACTTAAAAGCATCATACCTTTTCATTATTATTTCCTCTCCTATGAGAATTTTATTACCATAGTGTTGAGCAATCTCCTTTTGGGGTACGCTGCTCCGGCTGTCCACCAGACATAATTCATCATAAAATCGATTATGGTATTCCTGTCCGTCTAAGCAATCGTAGCCATCCTTGCTAAACTTTGCAGCAAAAGACCACAATACAGATGATGTAAAAGCTAATTGCGTTCCTTTTAGAAAGCAGGAAAGCATGTACATCAGATTAGTCTTACCAGTCCCATAGTCACCAACAAGTAACAGACCTTTCGCCAGATAGAAATCATCGGATTCAACCGATTTATCACGAGCAGCCCATTTGCTGATATGATCAATAGCTTGTTTATTGAAATCGTCAATTTGATATTCGGGAAATTCGTAACGTATGTACTGATCAAAAGTTAAACTCATGGTTTTTGATATTTTTGTTTCTGCTGTTCAATAATTTGCTCGTTTGTTAGACCAGTAATAGAACTACTTACCTTTGGCATATAGTCTTTCTTGTTTAGCCAGTTCCGGAAGTACCGGCGGTATTCTCGCTCTGACATTTTTTTATTTCCATCACCCATCTGCTCCTTTGTAAACCTATTTAGCCACATAGATATATTTTCTGCCGGGCAACCAAGCTGTGTAATGGAAAGTATAAAATCGTTGTCGTTTAGTGCTTCTTGCTGCAATACCGACAATTCTCGTTGTACATCGAAAAGATATGGTACAGGTTTAGCCGGTAAAAGCTGATCGTCTTTAATTTCTCCGAGTAGCTTTTTTACCTTGTCCTTTGCGGCTTCAATGTCAACGTTATTCCTTGCCATCGCGCCTAACTTACCGGCTGCTGATCTTTTCTTTGTGGTATCTTTGATTTTAGAGATTGTCTCATTAACCCTGATCGAATAAATATAACCGGTATCATAATGCCACAATTTTAAATCAATGCAATAATTTATAATTTCTTTGAGTAGTGCAGGTTTGAGACTGGCTTTTTTGGCAAGTGCAGCTAAAGCATCTGTTGTAATATCAAGCATTGCGTGTTGATCACCGTAAAGCTGCTCTGTTATAAACCAGAATGTACCATACCCCAACATTCCGTATTTCACAATTAGCTTTTCCATCTTAATATCGGAAGCCGAATTAACGTCATGGGTGAATTTCATTAAAATAATGTTGTTTGTATTGTGGGCTTAATAATATTCAAATATTTCTTTTTGACCGGGAAGCGGCTTTTGTCATCACAATGCTCAACGATAAATACGTCATCCATCTTTGCTATGAGTAGCACCTTATCACCCTTGCGACCATACACATACCCTTTCTTGACAATGGAATTAATATCCTCGTTGAGCAAGTAATAAATCTTTTCCTTTGGCTTCATCAGTAAACTTTTGCAATCTCTACGATAATTATACAGATAAATATAAACAATATTGCTATGCAAGCCACTCCCAGACCGATAGCCACTTCAACTATTGCAGTTTCACTTGCTTTCATTGTCATCTTTTTTAGAAGTGAAGATATTGCCGCCATCAAGCACCTTTGCGAGTTCCGGCAGCAGGTCTTGATCTAACTTTGTAAATCCTGATACCACCGCCAAATTTTCGGCAATGGTAAGCATGAAGTCATAGAATGGGTTAGCCGCCTGAAACTTTACAAACGCAATGGCGTTTTCTGGCGTTAGGATAAATGATAGATACTTTTTTGGCTCGTTGTTCATAAACCGTTATTTAATGCTTTGGTTATACCATTATAAATTTCGTCTGTTATCTCTTGATTGGCAAGGTTATACCCCAACTCAAAGGCTTTCAAAAAATATTCAAAAACCTCTGATGTTGGGATATTTGTAGATTTATCATGCAGCTTTTCCCATGCCGCAATTGCTTTTACCTTTAGCTGTTCATGTTCCATTTTATAAAAGTTTTTCAGCAGGTTGCTCTATTTCTGTTTGTTTCTTACCTGCACCATTCTTTGGCTCTGGCTTCGCTGCTGGCTGTTCCGGCACAACTTTTGGAGCATTAGCAAATGAAGCAATGCGATCTCTGGCGGCAGTCCTAAATCTTAGGTCGTTTCGCGCTCTGTCTGTCAATGAATGCGCCCACATGGTAACTTCTTCTTTATCATTGCAATGATAAAGATTTTTGATACCGTTCTCTACTTCGGCATCCAAAGCGATTTTATCGGCTTGCTCTGCACTCAATATCGCATCAACACCGGTTTCACACCATTCTTTGATCAGCCTACCAGTCTCAACAGACGGCACAAAGTGGGGCTTTCCCATAAATAAGCCGGTACGATCTTTTGAAGCTATTGCATTGTGGCGAATGTCCAATTCGAGATTTGCGGTCAATTCGTATTCAAACCCTTCGCGGGTTACTTCCTTTAAGCCGGCTTTTTCTACCTTCACCTTTCCGGAACTATCTTTTGTCATCTCGTAATCCTGTTTGCGGCGCACCGTTGTAATGATGTGGCACGAACTTTGAAGCAGGGTATCAATAAATGCTCTGTGTCGGGGAGTCACAGTTTTCCAGTCCTGAAACTTACCGCCAATAGATTCAACAATATCAAGGCAGCCGCCAGTACCATCCCATTCGTGGGTAACGCTATCTATTATGACAACTTCTACATCTGCTCTCTCGCAGGTCTTTATGGCTTCGATATACCTTTCCGGTGAGTATGGCGCACTCAATGGCAGCACCGCAAATTCACCGATTACCGTACCATCGGGCAACACATAGCCGGCGTAAAGATCAGCCGAATTGTTTTCAGTATCAACAACTGCTACTTTTGACCAATCACCGGTTATACCATAGCCGATAAGCAATGCACTAACTGTCTTTCCACCACCGCTAACGGCTGATAGACCTAATCGAATTTTAGCCTTCGCTCTCGTAGCTTTCCTCAATATTAATTTTTGCTCATTCATTTTATTTTGGTTTTTGTTTTATTAATGAATATCGTCATCTAAAAAGCGTTCAGAGATTATATCAGACTTGCTGATCATAACGGTCTTTGGGGTATAGCCACTATCGCCATAGGCTTGCTTCTTATACACAGCAACAAGCGCACCGTTCAGTTCCGCGCCGATATTGTTGGTAATAGAATGCTTTATCAGATCAATGATGTTCATTGGCTGATAGTCATTGTCGCTGGCTGGCTTGTAATATACTTCCTTCATCCCCAGAGAATCAAGCATTCCTTTTTGTGCTTCCTGAAACGTACCGGAGATAAGTAGTGTGCCATTGTTCTTAGGCATCCCCTTTGTGTTGATACCGAGTAGTGGTAACTCGAACTGGTAATCTAATTGTCTGTCCTGCATGTGGTTTGTTTTAAAAAATTGTAAAAATTGATTTGATGATAAATACTAATAATGTTAGTCGAACTAAAAAAGCAATGATGCGTAAAGCGATATCAACTAACAGGAACGTGCTTTCTTTCATGTAGCTTTTTGAATGTTTTAATGATTGCATTAGCTATTACCGGTTGGGCTATCTTACCATTGAGATAGTTGCGTACAGTAGCAGGGCTGATCTCTAATTCAGCCGCTATCTTCGTTACTTGCTGGTTCTTAATGACCGCTTTAGTATCGGACATTTGTTCTTCAATCGTTTTATCCATATTTGACTAAATTTTAGACAAATGTAGGGCTGTTTTTTGAATAACCAAATTTTTTTAAAAAATAATTTTGTTTGTAATGGTTGAGACTATTATATTTGCACTAAAATACAACATAAAATGGCAGAATTTAAAAAAGGTAACGGTAAGGGAAACAACAAAAGCTATGCAGAGCCGGTAATCACAGACCGAGATATTGCAGGAACGATCAAATTCTTTAACAAGGAGAAGGGGTACGGCTTCATCAAGAATGAAGGAGTTGATGTATTCTTTCATGCGCGATCATTCGCCGACAAGAGTGCAGTCGAAAAAATCAAGGATGGCATGTCCGTAACTTTCGATGTTGCCCAGAGCGACAAAGGCAACAAGGAGCAAGCAGCCAATATCCGTTTCAACTAAAACTCTATGGAGCAAAAAGTAAAACGCAAATACGTTAGAAAAAAGCCGTATGTCCGTAAAATCAAACCGGTAGATAGGCAGTTCGATACTAAACTGAAAGTTCTGCTTTTTGACCGCCACATCACTCAAGTAGAACTGCAAGAACTTATTTTGAGTAAGACTGGCAAACAATGGGGGCGTGATAGGATATGTAACTATGTAAATGGTAATATATCCACCATGACAACGAAATCCGCGCTGATCATTGCACAGGCATTGGGCGTTAATGTCTCTGATATTATTGACGATTAGGCTACACTACAACAAACATGGGTATAGAACTGCGTAATTTGAAGTCTCATGGTGATAGTAATTTTGGGGACAAGCACCCACGATTGAGTATCTGTATGCCTATCTTTGGCAGACCGGAGCGCACAAAGCGTATGTTATGGAATATCATAGCACAGGATATGAACGGTTGGGAGTTGTGGGCAATTGGAGATGGTTGCCCACACTTTGCCGGCTTAATTCAGTCTGGGTTTATGGATATGATTGGTAATATTGCCGCCGGTAATGGCAATAAGGTTGTTTTCGGCAACTTTGCAACAAATAATGGTGGTTACGGTGCAACGTGCAGGAACTTTGCGCATCATAACGCTACCGCACCATTTATGATATATTGCGACAATGATGATGTTATCCTACCAAACCACTTTCGCAACTACCTGAATAGGATTGAATTTACAAGTTATGATTTGGTGTATTTCAATACATTTGTTTACGCAAAAAATGTTGTTAGAGATACCAGACTGGAGTTTGGGCATATCGGCAATCAAGAGATTATTATCCGGCTATCCAAATTTAGGGAATTGGTACTCAACGAGGGAGACCGGTATGGACACGACTACGATAAGATAATGCAAATGGTCAACGGTGGTTGCTCTTTTACCAAAGCGCAATATGCACCGATAACCCACCACATAATGAGTTTACCGAGTAAGAGGGAAGAAGGCATTGATTAATAAAATTACCATGAAAAGAAAGATAGGGTTAATAATACCCATATACAACAGGGCTGAATATGTGAAACAATGCTTTGATAGTCTGCTAAAAGCGAACTGGAAAGAAGAATACTACCAGTACGTTATAGTGCTGATCAATGATAATAGCACCGAGCCGGACATAAAACCCCTGATTGAAACCTTTAGGCAATCCTTAAATCACAACATCAATCATATTTACAGTATCAACAATACCGTAAATATGAAAATAAAAGGAGTAATGTCTTTGGGTTTTGATATTTGCTTCTCTAATAATTGTGAATACATCATTAACCTTGATTCAGACGCTATTGTAAAGGCTAATTTCTTTTCTCGGCTGATCACGCTTGCAGACCAGCACCCTAACCGTATCATATCTGGCTTTAATTGTGAGAAAGAAAGCAATCCGGTTGTTGAGACAGGTGATGGTTATGTGCTGAAAAAATATGCCAATGGTATCAATATGTGCTTTACGCCGGAACTGTTTAAAAAATACATTGCACCGGCTATGAGAACAGGGAGTGATTGGGACTACGAAGCCAGCCTGCTATCAATTCAAGATAGTTGCTCCTTTGTCATTGCTACCCCTTCGGTTGTTCAGCATATCGGGTACAATAGCACCGCCGGTAACTACCCACCAGACGTAGCCTGCGATTTTTACCAGATAGAATTACCAAATGTTACACTTTTCGGCATTGATGCGCATAATCCAGCCGGTCTGCTGAAGGCTGCACATATATCACAGATGGATATTAAGTTTGGGGCTGTAAATATTATAACAGAACGATTATTCTCTGGGCGCGAGGCATATAGTGAGTTCTGTATAAAGAAACTGACCAATTACTTTGAAACATCTCATGTGCTACTTATTCACCCTGATGGCTATGTGCTAAATTTCAAAGCATGGGATGATGACTATCTTAATTACGATTATATAGGGGCTACATGGGGATATAAGGATAATATGAATGTTGGCAATGGTGGATTTACACTACGATCTAAAAAGTTATGCGATATATTGGCTACCGATACCACCATACAACATTATCATCCGGAAGATCACCATATATGCCGTACCTACCGCCGGTATCTTGAAAGCAAGTATGATATAAAGTTTGCACCAGAAGAAGTTGCCAATAGATTTAGCATAGAGGCATATGGTAGTGCCTTCGAGGGAGCAAACAGATATTCAGGTCAATTCGGTTTTCATTCCGTTCATGTTGATTTTAGCGGTTCAGATATACCGGATTTTAAGCGATATAAGCAATGAAACGTAAATTAAAAGGTATCTGGCGAATATTGACCAATAAAAATTGGCTGCTTTTCAATATAGATAAAAAAAATTCTGAAATTGCAAGTGTTGGTTGGGTAAGTCATGAACTGCTTGTTAACGCTTACGATATTATTGGTGATGAATTAGATGCCAGAGATGGCGTTGAAACAGTAAACAAAATACTAAATCACAATGAGTAGAGTATTAATGCCTATTCAATATTTTGGGCTTGGTGATATTATATTCGAGCAGACGATAGTCCGTAACCTTATGCAGCATGGCGATAAGGTTCTCTGGGGCGTTGAGCCGATATTTGTTGATGGTCTAAACCGAGCCTACCCAGACTTTACATTCATTGATTATCAGTCTCTTAGGGTTGATCTAACCCAAAGGGCAAAGCATAGAAGTAGTTACGGATTCGAGATGTTGCCATTTCAGTATTCGGTAGAGTTGTGCAATGTACCTTACAAATTCTGCATGGCGAGCAAGTACATGCTCTATAACATGGACTACAATATATGGAAGGAGAAAGCCATGTGGCATAGAGACGCTGTGAGGGAGTTCAATCTTTTTCACTCGTTAGGGCTGGATGAAGATAATACAGAGCCATACAACCTGATCAATGACACTTTTCGCTCAAATCTATCCGGCAGGGTGGATATAGAGGTAAATAACGGATTCCGGAATATAAGAATGAGTGTGCTACCCGATTATAGCCTGTTTGATTGGGCAATGGTGATACAAAAGGCAGCTACAATCCATACCGTTAGCACTTCTATAATTTATCTATTAGAGTTACTGGAACTTAGGGCTACCGAAATTCACCTGTACCCCAGAAAACCGGAAGAAATGAACTTTGAAAATATTGATTATATTTTAAAATCACATAATTACATACTTCATGATTGAATTATTAGAGTATAAGGGTGGCGTGTACCCGAAATTTCAGGCAGAGGGCTTTGCTGCTCAATTCGCTTTCCCATTCGCAAAGAAGGTATGTGTCGGGCGTGGGTGCGATGTAGGCTGTAACAGACCAGAATGGGCTTTCGTTGACGTTAACGGCGTACCGGCGGTTATGGTTGACCCTGTAATTGACAGCAAGTATGATGCGCTGCGCCTACCGGACAATGAGCAAGATGTAAATAAGCAATGGGATTACATATTTAGTTCTCATTGCTTGGAGCATTTGGCAGATTGGGTAGAAGTGTTGGACTACTGGCAGACCCGCATTAAAAAGGGTGGTGTGCTATTTCTGTATTTGCCTGCTTATGCACAAATGTATTGGAGATCATGGAATAACCGGAAGCATATCCACAATTTGACTTTAGAAGTATTGAAAGATTATTTGAAAGATCGTGGATGGAGCAAGATACTTGGTGCTGGTATAGACATTAATTGCAGCTTCATGGTAATGGCTGAAAAATAATTTTCATTATACCATTGGATAATTGTAACTTCGCATTGTATAGATACTGCAATATTTATGAAACAAAATATCACCCATTTTTTCATTGCCATTGGTATAGCCATATTTATTAGTTTCTGCGTGTACAATATCCTTGACGCGATAGTCACAGAGCATCAAACAGAAAAGGGGCTTAATGCTATAATATCAAATCAAAAGGATTCAGTCAGCTATTACCGCGACCAGTTTCACACCGAACATGCCAGAGCAGATCAGTTGGATATTAATTACCGAGCAGCCAACGATGCGTACAGCAAGCTGCTTGACAGCTTATCCAAAAGAGACAAAGTAAAGAAAAAGAATATACAGTCAGTAGTTGACGTTGTTCCGATTGATCAGGGACAATTTACAGTTCCGGTTAGAGTAGATACCATTCACGATACTATTGCCGGTAAAATTGAGAGTATTGCCGTAAGGGACTTCAATTATATGGATAGCTTTTTGACCGAAAGCGGCTATGTAGATAGTCTTGATGCACACATAAGCTATTCGGTGAAAGTGCCGATAAGACTTACGAGGATTATCAAAAGACATTGGTTTTTGGGAAAGCGTCATTATTACATTGATGGCTATTCCGACAATCCGAGCATACGGATAGAAGGTCTTAAAGACATTGAGATCAACAAAAGAGGATTATTTCATTAAAAATATACAAATGGCTATTAAAATTCAAGAACGAGTATTTACGGTCTGCAATACCGGCAACGATGAATATATCCTGACAAGGAATACAACTCCGGCAACCTATTGCAATTGCCACAAAGTTGCGCCTATGGCATACAGCAATCCTCACCCATTGACCGGTGCAGCATCACCCGCGCCGATACCCATTTACTGTACCACACTCTGCACCAGAGCCAAATTAGAGTACAACGAAGAAACACAAAAGTACATGTTCAGCCAACATTGCGAGGCTGTTCCATTTTCTGTTGAGGTAACCGAATTGATTAATAAATGAGCAATAAGAAAAAGTATCTGCTGTTACTGGCGGACTGGCACATAGGCAGCACCGGCTTTGGTACGGTCATGCGTAACCTGTTACCCCACCTTAAAAAAAGGTTTGACAACATAACCTATGTAGCTATAAACTATATCGGTGAGCCATACAACGAAGATAACGTATTGATTGTGAGTGCAAAAAACTACTACACACCAGAGGTAGATGGTAAGCCACAAGAAGATTTATTCGGCAGGCACTCCTTTTTACATCTACTTGCCAATAATCCATTTGATACGATCTTTATCTTTCAGGACATGGATATTATCAGCAAGATGATACCTACCCTAAAAGAATTGCACCAATACAAGTTAGCCAATAATATAACCAACTTCAAATCAGCCGTATATTTTCCGGTAGATGGCAATATCCCCAAAGGTAGGCTTGATGGTTGGGAGTTCTTTAATTCACTCGTAGTTTACAATGAGTATAGCCGGATGCAGGTCTTAAAGAATAACCCAAAGCTGGCTATATCAATCGGCAAAAAGAAACTGCACATAGTAAATCATGGGAATAACAACCATGACTTTTACCAGATGCCTTCTGCTGATGTTATTAAGTTCAAATCAAATTTTTTCGGTAAGAACTGCGAAAAATGGATAGTATCAGCCATTAACCGGAATCAGCCCAGAAAAGACATTGGTAGTACCATACTTGGGTTTATAGAGGCAAGGCGCATACTCAAAGAATCGTACCCAGAGATCAAGCAGGAATTGTTTTTGTACCTGCACATGATGGAAGCTGACCCTTACATGAATGGTTACGATCTGCGAAAAATATTTTCACAAACTGACCTTGTCGAAGGCGAAGATTACAAAATTGCTGATCAGGAATACTTTAATCGTGCAAATGGAGCAGATATAGAGATAGTCCGTTCTATCTATAATGCCTCAAACTGCTTTATTACCACTACGCTCGGCGGTGGATGGGAACTAACCGTAACAGAGGCAATGGCTTGCGGTTGTCCGGTAATTGCTCCATACCATACTTCGCTCATGGAAATAACCGGTGATGGTAAAAGGGCGTGGATGCTCTATGAGTTAGAGCCATTTTGCAGCCCATTTGATAATATCATAAGGGCAAAGTGCAACATTGAGGAAGTAGCAGAGCAGATCATTGCCGTTTTGAATGATAGCATTTACGATCAGGATAAATATCACAAAACAATAAATTTGGCGAAAAATTACGCAAAGTCGCTGGACTGGAATATATTGGGCGATAATATTGCTGATATACTTGATAAAATATAATGGATAAGGTAATTAAGTCGAAAGACAGGTTTATTACTACTGAATTTTACTCTACCGAGCCACAACGAATACAGCGTTTGATAGAGACTTCACAGCGTTACAATCTGCCTATTTACATGCGGGAAGGTACATACACGACAGAGGTGGTGATGGATGGCGTATGCTATAAGATACAGACCGGAAAACGAGAAAAACGAGCCAATGTGCGGGATGGAGTTTTTTTATTCGGCATGGTGAAAGGTGAAGCGTTAAAATTTGCAGCAGCCAACAAGATGATCTTACCAACCGAATATCCAGTAAACGATTTCACCACTAAGAAAGCACCATTAAATAAAAAGTGGATAGCTACCGATATTAATTCGGCATACTGGAATATAGCCTACAATCTGGGCGTTATATCTGAAAGAACGTATGATCATGGCAACAGATACCCCAAAAGCTATAAAACGCTGCGGCTGGCTGCCTTATCTGTTTTAGGGCAACAGAGGTCGTACCGAGAAATGATAGGAGACGAAGCCACAGGAAGGAATATTATAATTGCCGGCAATCAAAAATTGATAGATGTCTATAAGCTGATACGCTTTACCTGCTATGAGATCATGCACGAATTGAAGTTAAAATTAGGGAAAGACTTTGTGTGCTATCGTACTGATGAAATAGTGTATGTGTCCACCGAAAAGAATATTGAACTTGTAGAAGCGTATATTAATGAAAAAGGCTTATACTGCAAGCACAAGGAGCAAGAGAACAAGCCTACCAAAGAATTGAAAGCTGAGGTATTAGATGTTGATGTACAGTTCTGAAAAATGCTTTTCCATGTGTCCCCATTTATTGAGGAATAATGCTTTATTCTTTTCTTTGTAACCGTCAACCAGAGTGGGTTCTTTTTCCAACGTCATACTTTTATTGAAGATCACAGGATTGAACATAGGCATCCGCATTGCTGTTTTCATGTCAACCATTCCACTTTCAAAAAGTCTCATTTTATAATCGCAATCTTCGTAGTAAGCCGGATAGTACCGTTCATCAAACTCTCCTATTGCTTTAAAACAAGTCTTTGAGATCATAAATGCTGAAAAACCGCCACCTGCTTCACCATAGCAGGCAAAGTTGAGTAGATGATCAGGTGCATGGTTTATGAATGGAACAAACGAATATTCTTTTTGACCCCAATAAATATCATCATTGAGAACAATCGCGTGGGTATATTCCCGATCTTGAACATAAGTATCAAACGATAAATCGTTATAAACACCGGCATTTAACGCGAATACTTTTCTTAATAGCCTATTCCATGCGCCGGCTACGCCAATATTAACGCTATGTCCTCTGCCAATACTCCATTTGCATTTATTATTGTTGGTTATTTTTCTAATCGAATTAATTGATTCGTAATCGAATACTTTACGAAGGTTGTCTCCGTTATCCCAGATGAAAATATCTGTGTTGGGGAAATCAACAGCGTAATACATGAGCGCCGGTATCAGCAGGTCGGCGCGATTATAGGTTGGAATACAAATTGCAAATTTCGCCTTGTTCATATATGCACGTTAAATATTTATGTTTGCAAGCATGGTCTGTAACTGCTTTTTGCTGATCAGACCTTTTTCATACAGCGCAGTAACCTTATCAATTAAGGCTGTCATCTTATCAATCTTCTTATTGGCTTCTTGTAATACTTTCAGTTCTTTGTCTGCCTTAGTCTCTTTGGCTGGTGGGGCTGTAACTTTTTTCTTTGGCTTGACCGGTGGCTTTTGTGCCTTCTTCTTTTCTGCTGCACGTTTTCTACCCTGCCTACTTTTGATCTTCTTAAATTCCTTCAATCTTTCATCAATGACTTTCTTTACCTTGCTCTTAGCCTTCGATGCTTTTCTTTTTTGCCCTTTCGGTGGCTCGTATCGTTCCGGCTCTGGGATAGTGTCTCTTACTGGCTCTCCATCCAAATATGCGATTAGGTCTAAATAGTAGCTATCCGGTAATCCATCATTCTTTCTGCCATCTCTAACTTTCACATATCCGGTAAAGGTACAATAGCCACTTTGGTTTAACACATAATCTCTTACTTCTTCTACAATGTCCCTGACACCACTACCACTATAATTATAATCCTCTGTTGAAAATTCATCCGTCTCTCCAAACTGACCAGCAGACACCTTTGCAAATACGCATCTGGGCAAAACATTGGTAAAGAAATTATCAAGGGCGTAATACTCAATGAATTGATAGGCTACCGGTGATAGGTAGTTAAGGTTGCAAATTTCAACCGGTTCAACAACATCTCCTATGTTGTTGATCGCTGACTGGATATTTTTTAGGCTTTTTTCCTTGTATGCCTTGCCCTTAAACTGTGGGTATAGATATTCTTTAATTATGCGCCGGCGGTGAGCAATTGAATACCTGCTCTCAAGGGGCAAACGGTTGTTATAAGCCGTTAACTCCTTCATCAGCAGTCCGTATAGCCGAACTCCTGTTTTAGCTGGTATTTTGCTACCCTTTTTAGCCATTGCGCTACGCTAATTGAATGGTTATGGTAGTAACATTGTATGGGTAGGAGTATTCGTGTATCGTGCGGCTAATTTTATTCGTTGTACCATAATAGAATTTTAAAACAGGTCAAAAATAGAATTTATTTTTACAAAACAAAAAGATATTTTTAAAACTATATCGAAATATAATTAGTAACTGCCTTAGACAACAAAATCCGACAAAAGTCGGATTTTGAGACATGCGCAGGAGGACTAAAGGTATTATATGATCTTCTTGGCTACTTCTATGATTTGATTCAGTTCATTGCTGACTGCAAAAGGCTCAATATCCTTTTTTTCGGTTGCAAGCCATTCTTTGAACTCATCATACATCTTTTTTCCCTTTTCAGCATCTACTGTTGTGATACTTTTTATCTTATCCAGAACGAGGGCGATTTGCTTTTCTTTCAATTTAGCTTTGGGCGCACTAAGGACACCGAGAACAAAAATAAAAAGACCGATCAGAATGACTACAATAGCCTGTTCGATAATGCTCACTAATAACATACTTTAAAATTTTAAGGTTACAAAATGTGGTTACGCTTCCGGTGAAGGGGTTTCTGTTTCAGGTGCAGATTCCGGCTGGCTTGGGTTCAGAACACCTGACGGCTCTGCTAATGAAGTATTAGTATCGGGAGCAGCCGCAGCAGGGGCTGGCGCGATGATCTTTGCAAAGGCATTTGCCATCTCAATAAAAGTTTCTTTACTTACATGGATAGCCGTTGCTGTCTCACTACCGGTAAAGCCAAAGCATAACACCACATCATGGCTGCCTTCGCTCACGCTTACAATGTTTGAATAAGAGCGCGATGTAATTGTCGCGGCAATCATTTTTTGATCTTGTTTCTCGCTCATAAAATTGTTTTTTTGTTTTTTGAGAATGCTAAGTTATGAATTATTTAATTATCAGCATCATTTTTCTCATTTAATTTGTTTGTCCAATGACTAAGTGCAGCTTTGAGGCTATCCTTACAGATTTCCCAAAATTGCCGGCTGAAAATAAATTCAAATATCTTTTCTCCGAGCAAGGTTGCCATAGGAACAATAATCCGGCTCTCATTCTCCATGTGGTAATAGTCGCAAATGATACCGGCAAAATAACCGGCTACTATTGACAATCCCATTATGCCTATCCATGCCAATAGGGACAATGATCTACGCTGTTTCAATTCGTAACACACTTTGGCTACTAAACCAATAAAGATAGGTAACGCCACTTTTACTGATAATGTAAGTAAATCTGACTTGCTTTTTTCACTAAGCATATTTTGTTGTTGTTGCATGACAAAGCTACTAATTATAGTTAAATAATGTTACTTTTTCCTTCTTTTAATTAAATATATTAATAATCCACCACCTATCAAAAGCATACCGGCAGTACCATAAACTTCAAGCGGGTACTGCTGCATGAGTGAACTTACTTTGATTGCTGATGCAGAAAAGAATGATGATAGTTTGTTGTCAAGCAGCGCGAATCCGGCGGCAATATCATCATCCGTTACCATTGATGAATTGCTTTCTCCGAGTTCAACATTCAGTTGTCCCCTTAAAATATTTGTAACAGTTGCCTGATCTAAAGGCATTGGAGCATTCGGGTCTATTCCTGCATAAGTAGCTACTTCGTTTATATAAGAAGCTGTGTCATTTTCCGAAGGTGGTGCGAATCTCGTTATGTATTGTGATAAGGTTGTAGTGCCATGAGTATTGTACGAAGAATAAAAATTAGAGAGCCATGCGCGAACACCCCAAGACATATCCCGAAATATCGCGAACGTGCCATCATCACCAACCTGACCTTGCCACCCACCGGAAACCGGTACAATGTTGGTCGGATTGTTGTTCCGAAGTCCCCGAACTAAATCGGGTCTATTTCTGTAATCTGAAGGCAATTGGTTTTCGTTTTAATTCTCCGTAAAAATTAGAATATGATGTATCTCCTGTTCCGCTTTTCTGTGTAAGCGCATCTAACTGCTGCTTTTTCAGATCGGCGATTTCGGTATCTTTATTTATATTCTTTTGCATCACGCCAAAAACAAGACCGCCAGATACCAGAACGACTAACACCCTTGAATTTGTGCTGTACTTGCTGTTAAGAGCATACACTACTCCTATCAGGCACACATACCATAATGAAGTCCACAAATAGTATTCTCCAACATCATGATACCAATATTGCTTAGGGGTTATTTGACCGGCTTCTAATTGTTGCTTTAGTTTCTGTTGCCGGTTAAAATATATTGCGTCAAATGGAGTTGGTAAGCTATTGGCTACCGCCGCAGCTATCAGGGCAGTTAACAGAATAGCGTTACCATCACCATTGTCAATGATTTTTTTTATATCCGCATCCATGAGCCGCTAATTACGATGTTTGACCAAAAGCAAGTTTAGCGTTTAATTCCTGAACGAGATTATACAACTGTGTATCAGAGCCAGAAGTTTTCCAATTCGTTGTGCTGTTAGAAGCAGCCAATTCATTGGTTGAAGCAGCAAGTCTCTCGGTCAATGTCTTTTGACCTTTGGAATTTGCTGTAACATAACTATCTCTGCTACCACTCGGCATGTAGGCGGGAAGATCGGCAAACCACCATCCACCCCAAGTATTATATCCAGATGTACCTTCGATGATCTGGGCAGCTTTTGTTGCATACGCAAGATCAAGCGGGTTTATGGCATATTGAGATACAGCAGACATTACCATATCAGACGGTGCAGCTGGTTGATTTGATGCAGCAGCATTGGCTGCTGCTTGTGCGGCAGCGGCTTTTTTCTTACTGATATAAATGTAGCCACCACCGAGTACCACAGCACCCAAAATTGCTAACCCTATTTTTTCTCCAGTTGTCATTTTATATATTTTAAATGTTATACAATATCACATCATTATCGTTCAAGTCCTTCACAGCCAGCTTGCTGTTGTCCTTACGATATACTTTCAATCCCCAATCAGAGGCTATTTCGTTATTGAGATCACGAAGCACCTGTTTGGGCGCATTGTCATTATAGGCATTAATGTAGGCTGTCAATGCCATGTAAGCATTTTCGGCATTTGGGTTAGATGATAGGTTGTCTGGTACAGCTGGTACAGCTATTTGTTGACGATCTTTGTCATCTTCGAGCGACCCTGCATCTTTCGCGCCTGTTTTTTTTAATGATTTCGGTCTGGTGAGATACGTTATAAGGAATGCCCCGCCAAACACTATGGCAATAGTGATCAAATTCTTTTGTTCTTCTATTGATATTTTTTTTATCATCCGGCGTAAAGATTTCCTAATGGATTAATATCGTTCTGAACGGCTGAATAAGCACCACTACTTGCATTTGAGTTGATTGCATCAATATCACTTTGGTTATCCACCCATGATTGACCTGTTACTGCCACCAGAGCATTTTCTGTGATTGTGCCAAATATACCATCTACCGCAATATTCTGACCAGCATTATTAAGTGCAGTCTGCAATGCTTTTACGTTTGCTCCGGTAGAACCGAGCGTCAACGGAAAGCCGGTAGAATCCGGTGAATAAACGCTATTTGCAGATGAAGATGTAGTTTGTTTAGAAGCAGTATTCGCATTGCCCGATGTTGGAGTAGCGGGCTGCTTTGGCTTCAGGGAGTTATTTATATTTTTTGATGTTTTGAATGCGGTAATGCCAAGATATATAGCACCACCTACCATTATCGTAACAGCCACCCAAAGCGCATCTGTAACCGCTTTTTTATGCTTTTCCGTTGACATACATAAATATTTAAGCGAATATACGAATGTATATCCGCTTACAGATTGTATTAGTTATTTGTGTTTTGTGATTACTGTATCACATTAAGATGCGATAGTTACATTTATTTTACCGGCAACAAAGGTAAAAGGAGTAACATTATCACCTGTCCAATTTGCATAGTCAGAGCCAGACATTTCTACTGCACCAGCACCCATGATCTTAAAATTGGCATCTCTCAAAGTGTAGGTGAAGTTTGCTGATTGATAGAGATCGTCATTGTTTGACTTAACGAAAAGCATAGAGGCTTCCGTTGCATCAGAGTATTTTACCTTTAAAGGCGTGATAGATACGAAATTACCGAATTGAGCATTGTTTGTAATAGTCATAAAATTATTTTTAAATTATTGTTCCAGATGAAATTATCCAAAAGTTTGTGCCATCGTATGAAAGCGTTAAATATCTCGGAGACGTTACAACTCCCGGATTCATAATAAAGGTTGTTTCTCCGTCAATATTACTACCGCTGGCAGCGTGTAATATAACAGATGCACCCGGATGAGTAGTTATAATCCTAAATGTCAACTGTGTGCCAATCTGCATAGGAAACGGAAATCCTGCATTATTTATGTTAATAGTGCATGTACCCCCGATAGTTGCTAAGTCAATGAATAATACACAGTCATTAAATGATGTTGTATATGTTGATGTTGTGATAGTGTTTACTCTTGTCCCGAATGCCTGAACATTTACAATATTCTCAAAATATGTACATGATAGATTGTCGTTAATGGTCATTGTTGTACCATTGCTCACATCGCTCACATCACCAAGTGTTATTAGTATACCACTAAATGCTGAATTTGATGTTGCAAATCGTGCTAATTGGTTTCCGTTAGTATCATTGATCACAAATTCATTCGTTACAGCTGAAGTCATAGTGCCAAGCTGATCATCAACTGTAAATAGATTGCTATTAAACACAGAATTAACATCTCCGATTTTAACTAAAAAATTGGATGAATGTGTTTGGAACTGGGCGATTTCATTATTATTTATCACATCACCCATTGTTAATTGACTTCCAAAAATAAATGATATAATTTGGTTCGAATCTTGAAGTATAAATAATGTACCATTAAAATTACCAGAAACATCACCAATTTCAGCAAAAGGTTCTGGACTAAGCGAAATATCAGCTAATACATTTGCACCAGACTCATCTGTTATTAGCGTATCATATGAAGCCAAACTTATTGTTCGCTCGCTATCATCAACCGTAAACAATGTAGAATTGCCAACTTTTGCTGCATCTCCTATCTTAGCAAGGTTATTCCCTAATGTTGGATTTGGATAAAATTCGGCTACCGGTGATGTTCCGGCAGTAGAAAACATGACGAAACCGTCAGAAACAGTCTGAAACTGACTATTGCCACTATCGTATGTCAATTTACTTGTTTCAATATCTACGCCACTTGTAGCTATTGGTATCGCACCAACGGTCAATCCGCTTGTGGTTACATTTCCTGTACCACCGCCACCACCACTACCGGCATTGGCATAACCGCCATTTTCATTAGCATCGTATCCCATAGGTATTATTAATTTCTGTATAAAACAAGTTTAACTGTTCCGGATGTGCAGGTTACAGTAACACCACTCCATGTATTACTTCCACCAGAAAAAGGACTATTGTATATTTCTCCGGCTAAAAAAGATTGAGCCATGCTATTTTGTCCACCAACCGTTTGATCTCCCAACATTTGAGCCGTTGAGCCGGTATTCACGCAAAAGTCGAACTTCACTACGTTGTCATTCTTAGCTATCGTGAAAGAAGGCAACGAGCCACCGGAAGTTAGTACCAAAGTACACATTTGCATAAAAAGTCCTTTTTGCAAAGATAATGATTTTTCTATTTCAAAAAAAATAACGAAATTTGTGGATTATGAAGCTATTGATATACAGTGGGCTATTAGCAGCACTACTTACGAGTGGCATTATATACTATCAAAAGCAAGTAGAATTGCTTAACCAGATGCAGACGGACTTCGCCGGTATTAGTAATCTCGGCGTATCTGGGGATTACACTATCGGTACTGTAAAGTTCAAAATTTCAAATAAATCTTTGATTGAAGGAACTTTACACAATATTAATATTGATGTTTATTTGAACGGTATATACATGGGTAACGTGTACCAGAGCGCCAACATGGTTATTCCTGCAAATGGTTATAACTTTATCAGCCTTGACTTCAAATTAAGCAATGCTCCGTTGTTCACAAACCTTGCCACATATATTTCAGATTATTTTAACAATAATACTTCAGCACAAATGGTATTTAATTTCAAAGGTAGCGTAGGCGTATCATCTGGAATATTGTATGTCAACGTGCCGGTGGATGAAAATTACACAACTACTCTTAACCAAATGATGTCATAGTATGGTACAGCACATCCTTACACAAGCCGATTCGATTAGGATTATTACATCTTACTGTGATGCTATTAAAAGCAAGCAGAGCGTTGATATGAATGATGTTCAGCTACTTTTTATGGGAGTGTTGGGGATATTGACGTACTGTTTGAAAAAGGCAAAGGAACTGCAAAATAAAGGGTTTCAGATAACGCCGGCAAAGTTTGTCAGGATTGAATGGTACTCTATCGCGTCATCAATGGTGCTGATATTTGCTGCCTTGATGCTCAAAAAAGAAGCCATGACTATTGACTATGCCAGTCATTTTATGGGCTTTTGCTTTTTTGTGATTGGGTATGCCGGTCAAAATGTGCTTTATGCCATACTCGGTAAGGTGGAGAAGGTAACAGGGCTGCGCATTGACGATCAGGATAAGAACTTAGATAGCGTTCAAGAAAAAGAAGGTACAGAAACCAAATAGCAAGAAACATATGAATTTAATTTCAGACCAATTCAAGAAGATCGTACTTAGTCGGTGCGGTATCTGGTATAGTAAGGTCGGTGATTTATCCCTAAAACCAACGGATATATCGCTGCTTTTCAGTTTTCGGGATGCAGGGGAGCATTACGATCTGGTATTCAGCGAGAGCCATAGGTACGAAAAGGTGAAGGACTACGATTTTGAGGATGTGATGGGTAAGGAAGTGATGAATAAGATTGAGCAGTCCGTACCAAATGTGATTAGTACGTTGTTGGCGAAGTTGTGTGAGGGCAGGAAGATTGACTATGATAAGATTAACGTGTTTGCCGTACCGTATGAGGGTGGTAAGCATGTCAACCTTGCGCTGTATGATGGTGATACATTTGTTGAGTGGCTATCACTTGATGATATGGTTGCCATGATAATGTCTTAAAAAAATATTTTTATGAAAAAAGAAGGATTGAAAGGTCATGAAGGTGGTATGCTGGTTGGCGCGAGGCATAGTGAAGGTGGAATACCTGCGGTAGTAAAAACGACAGGACAAAAAATAGAAATGGAAGGCGGCGAAGTTGTAATTACGAAACCTGCTGTTTCTGATAAGCGCAAAAGGCTGTTTGAGGGCGAAATGCTTACTAACAGAGAGATATTGAGCCGTATCAACCAGTCAGGCGGCGGTGTTGCTTTTGCTGATGGTGGTGAAGTGCCAGAGGAAATAGCAGTATCGGGAAAAGAATACGATCTGGATGGTAAGAAGATTGTGGATTATGAGATAGTCAGCAGTTGTGGATGCAAGCACAAAGGAAAGCCGTCTAAATATGCAGCTTTAGGTATGATGGTTGAGCCGAGTAAGGTAGCTTTGACTGATCACGAAAAAGCATACCTGAAAAAGTTGCACGAAAACAGCACTAAAAGATATTATATAAAGGCATCACAACGAAAGGATATAGAAGGGCTGATTAATTCCGGTGATATTTATCTTATACCAGTTCAGGATGCTGGTGGTACAAATTGTCGGTACATGGTGATTCTCAATGATGGCAAAATGGAGCATGGTGGTACTGTTTCCTATGCTCAAAGCAAAAAGGACTATGCCATAATGTTTAGATCAGCTTTCCATGAATTAATGCCGGATTTCAAACAAATGTATAATGTAGAAAGCCATGAAGCGGTAGAAACAGGATTGCCGACAAGCATACACGAAAATCTTTCAGAAAAGGTGATTTTTGAGGATGGTCAGTCTGCTATCATTGACTTTTACGATAACAGAGTAATTTCCGGTGATGATGGTGCATGGGAAACGGCAAATAAAATGCGCATGGATGCCGAGCGTAGGGTAAATAACGAATATTTTGCTAAAGGTGGCGAGGTTGCAAGCGAATGGTTAAGCAAAAACCTTTCTGCATATCAGTTTCCACATGCTGATAAGTTTATAAAGGCGATAGGCAACTATGCTGTTATACAGAGAAACGGGAATAATGATTTTGCGCCGAAAAAAAATAAGTCATACTTTATAAGGAGCATGGACTCTAGTTGGTTTTATGATATAAAATCAGTCGATGATTTAGCTATAAAGAAGATAATAGAAAAGCACGAAAGCGGAGATTTGCCCATTTTTGACTTAGGTGAGATTGTTGATGTGGTAACAACTAATTTTCCAAATTCTAGTGTTAATGAGGCAATGAGTGGGACAAATTACGTAACGGTAAATGGTGTCCTTCTTGTAAGGGTATCTACTCATAATTCAAATGATTTAGCTCAGCGACAAAAACCTGATATTTATTTTTACAATGATGGTAGTAAAACAAAAAACCAAATAATTGAAACCATCAAAAAGGAATTAGATAAAAAAAATAAGGGAAAATTAGCCGACGGCGGAGAGGTTGATTTATTATTTACAGGCGGCATGGGCGGCGGTGTAACCGTTGCATCAGACAAAAACCGGACTGAAAATGGATATTATAAAAAAGTAGCCTACATATATGATGACAATGGTGCTGTTAAGTTCTTTGATAACAATCTTCCCGAATCAGCACGAAAAAGCATATATGCTATGGCTGCCGCAAGATACAAGGAATACATGAATCGCAAAGAAACCCCATTGCGTGATGATGAAGAATCAAAGCTGAAATCAGAAGCCGGTATAGAGTATGAGTACCTTTGGTTCAAAGGTATAAAGGCAGACTATAAAAATGCCTACGAATTGAATAAAGCAATAGAAGAATTTTTAGATCATCATTGGGATAAGGAATTGACCAGTGATCAAAAAATATTCCTTTCCTACTATTCCGGTTATGGCAGTCTCGAAAAATACGGTGCAGAGGGCAAAGGCATTAAGTATGAATTTTATACTCCGTCTCTGATTGCCAAAACAATGTGGGGATTAGCCTACAAGTATGGTTTCAAAGGTGGTAATGTACTTGAAAGTTCATGCGGTATCGGTGAGTTCATAAAATATGCACCTGTTCAATCTTGCGTTACCGGCTACGAAATCAACAAGTATTCAGCTAAGATCGCACAAATCCTGTATCCTGATGCGAATATCAATATAGAAAGTTTTGAAGCACAATTCATTAAGGATAATCGCAGCGTAAGGGGAAAGGTTGACAATCTCAAAAAATATGCCCTTACTATTGGCAATCCACCTTATGGTAAATATTCAAGCTATTACGGTGGTCTGGGAGAAGAAAAATACACACATGCCAATAGTTGGGTAGAATACTTTATTTTCAGAGGTCTTGACCTGTTGGAATCGGGCGGTCTGCTGATCTTTGTAATTGGTACAGAGGTATCGTATGGCGGTGTTCCTTTTTTAGCGCAGCAAAAGAACGCTGTGAAAGAAGCCATTGCCCAGAAAGCCATATTGCTGGATGCTTACCGGTTGCCGAATGGCGTGTTTGAGCGTACAGACGTTCTTACGGATATTATTGTTTTAAAGAAAAAATAGATACTATGTCAAATTCATTAAATGCTTTGAAGGAGCAAATAAGGCTTGCATTGGAGCAATGTGAGCCGGAGAATACGCCTTATGTGTGTAGAATTATATCTACGACGGCAGGCTTCGACAATGTTTTGAATAAGGTTGTTGAGTTAGTTATTGCCGGAGATAGCGTTATGGATGCTATTGTAGGCATTGACGATATGTATGACCCTAACCACATTGATTAATGGCTGAAACCAAAGAAATATTGCTTGCTCCTAATGGAAAGCCATCTAACTTAACTGCTGAACAGTATAGGCTGGTGCGTACCCCTGCTTTTAAAGAATGGTTTGGTGATTGGGAACGAGACCCAGAACATGCGAGTAAAGTTGTAGATGAAAATGGAGCTGACGGCACAAATACAACTTTCGATGCTAATAATCCGGATATGAGATTTGAAAAAGGCGGTAGCATTGAAGATCATGACGAAATTTACAAAAAGTGGAGACACCTTGTAAATATGTCGGCATCTGAACTCGAAGCCTTTTACAACTCCAACGAAGGCAAAGAAGCCGGATTGTCGGTTGAAGAAGCACATAAGCAAGGAATACACAATGGCAGGCAAAGTGCAAGGTGGATTATAAAAATGAAGCATACCCCAAAAGACGAATGGACACCCGAAATGTGGGAGTGGGCAAAGCGACAAATATCATTCATCAGCCGTATGAGTGGCAATGAGGGCAAGCTGTATGACGAAAAGGGCAGGAAAACGAGGAAACTTACATCTCTGCTTATCTGGGGGCATAATCCTGAAAAGTATGCAGACGGTGGAGAAATAGATACCGATACTACCGTACCTTTGCAAGAAGAAGAACTACCGGTTATAGAAGATCAGCAAGAAACGAAACAACCAAATAACCGCAAAATGCTTACAAAAATTAAACTCGGTAGGAAAAGAGACTTGAATTTGCCAAATGGCGAAAAAAGGCAAGCGCAATACGCGGTGGTTGAATTGGATGACCTAAAAGCAAGTCATAACGAAGAAACCTTTGCCAACACAGAAGGCTACCCATTAAATGAATTTGGCAGAAACATTAATGATCGCAATTACGCTGCTGATGTAAACGCACAAAAGCAGGTTGACGATATTGCCAAAAATCTAATACCGGAAAATATCATTGAACTTACCAGTAAAGCATCTGGAACACCAATAATTAACAATGAAGGCATTGTAGTTAGCGGTAACAATAGAACAATGTCGCTAAAGCTGGCTGCAAAAAAATATCCCGAAAACTACCAAAATTATAAATCATTCCTGAAAAATGATATTGACATATTCGGCATAGACGAAAGTGATCTGGATGATTTTAAAAAGCCGGTATTGGTACGAATAGACAAGGATATTAAAAACCTTGACACTACTGAATTGTCTAAGTATAATGTTGATACAAAAAAGGGTGAAAGACCGGTTGACAAAGCAATCAAGTTTTCAACAATTCTTACCGAAAACAAAATACTTACATCAGCCATACTGAATATCATTGACGGCTACGACAAATTCTCTGATCTGTATGCTGACAACTCCGATGCAAGGAAAGACCGTAGCAAGCTGGTAAATTTGCTCATTCAGGCGGGAATACTAACTGAGATGAAACTACCAGAGGTATATGCTGATGGTAATTTTACAGAGGGCGGTAAAGATTTTATTGAAAGCATATTATCAAGCATTGTCCTTACACCTGATTCTATCGTTCTAATAAATCAAGATGGTCTGAAATTTTTAAGGAACATCATTGTAAGTACATTGCCGGTGCTGATCACAAACAGTAACTTACCAGAAGGCGGTAGTCTTAAAAAATATTTGAATGAAGCCATATCTTACCAAAATGAGATAAATGCAAGTGGCGGGTACTTTGTTTCATTCCTAAATAGTGTTCAATTATTTGAACAAAAGCATTATGACATAAAAAGCGCATATTTGAACAGATTATTGAATGTCGGAGTGCGTGAATTTAAGCGCAAGCTGATAGAATACAATAATTCTGTGAAAGAAAATTCTGGTACAGATATTTTCGGCGGTAGTGAAAAACTATCATTAAAAGATATTTTTATCAAAACAATTGCGCAGGGCATTCCGGATAAGGAACGAGAAGCGATTGAAAAAGCATACAGTATTAAGAAAAAAAACGATGTTATGTCTCAAATTGAAATGTCTATACCTAAACAAGAGCAAATAGTTGAATTTATAGAAGAAACACCGCAATACAAGGAGACAGACTTCTATAATGACAACTGGTTCATAGCGCACCCTGACAAATTATTGGGTGAGGCATATGAAACAACAGGCGCATTTGGAAAGGTTACAAAATATAAAGGCACTATTGATGTGCTGAATACTATTGACGTGCCATTAAACTTTATCGGCAATCTCCATGTTGAAAATCCATTGGATTCATCAGCAGGCGATCTTAACATATCTGCTATTTCATCTGCACCGGCAATAGATGAAATCATTCAAAACGCCACTCTGGAAGTCGCAAACGATCTGGTTAAAGCAAAGCAGAGCCGGAAAGTAAAGAAAGAAGCTAAAATAGTTGAGAAAAAAGCTAACTTTTCAAACGAAAACATTGAATTACAGACGTTTGAAGAAGTTTTTGAACGCTATAATAGCGAAGAAACCAAAGCAGATGTAGCGGTATTTGTTTGGTACAAAAGCCAAATAGGTAAGCCGCTGTCAAAACGGTGGGTAAAGCTGTGTCCCAAAGGAATATTTTTGGAAGATGTCTCTAACCTTGCCGATAACTTCAATACACCGGTATCTGTAAGCAATGATCAGATCGCCAATTGGGTAAAAGCAGGTAAGCTGTACTATATCAACGGAATTTTAGAGCCTGAATTTATTTATTTGTCGGGTAATATCTGGGAAAAGAAATTCGCTATTGAGCGTGATAAATCACACATCATTGAAACTTACGGAGAAGATGTGCTGAATGCTCAATTAGAGAATTTGGAGCGTGTATTCAAGGTAAAGTATGATCAGCGTTTGATATTGACCGGCGATAACCAAACAGGTCTGGCGTTAAAGCCAATATCTAAGTTTGCTGATACATTTATGATTAAGCGACTGGATGACATGGGTGAAGATGGTCAATTCGCTATTGCTATGGTAACAGCCAGAAGCAAGTCTAATTACGGTAAACCAGATTGGGCAAAAGACATGATGTCTTACAGCGATCGTGATAGAGAAGTTGTAGAGGAATTGAGTACCAAAGAGGCATTTTGCTACTGGTTATTAAGATCAAAGCCGGAATTGAAAGAATCGGTAAGCCATTACGATATTGTGAAGGTATATGTACAGCAAAACCCCACAAGGTTAAAAACCGAAGGTCTTGATGCAATTCAGATTAAGAAAGCAGAGGCGGCAATCGAAAGACAAAAAGCATCATGCCAAAAGGAAGGAGAGCGTTTATTCGCTGTGTTTTTAGAGAGCCAACTTACTGCAAATGACAAAGTTAGGCTTGAAACCATGTGGAATAGCCAATATAACAACTATGTACCAATCAATTTTGACAAAGTTCCGGTTGCTTTTACCATGTGTAAACATTACAAGGGTAAATTTGAAGAACTGAAAAGTGAGAAAAAAGAAGCAGTAGCAAATATATTGATGAATGGTACTGGTTGCCTTGCGTTTGACGTAGGCGTGGGCAAAACGCCGAGCGCAATATTTACTATATCGGCATTTATAGATGCTGGCTATTGTAAGCGACCTTTTATTTGTGTACCTAATCAGGTTTATAAACAGTTCATTTCAGAAATCAAAAATTTTGCGCCTCATATAATGGTTAACGAAGCCTATAATTTAGGCGTTGACTATGCGGAAAATTTTAAAGGTGCAGATGGTAAAATTCAGCAGGTTCATGAAGGTTCTATTACCGTCATGACGTATGAGGGTCTTGAATTGATAGGGTTCAATCAAACAACAAGGGAATCCTTAATGGATGAATTGTATGAAATATTGAATCAGGGTGGCGAATCAGATCGTCAAAAATCATCTAAACAAATAGAAGGGTTTAGAGAGAAACTTGAAAAGCTATTGGGTAGGGGTATGGAAGGAACAATCTACAATATTGAAGATTTTGGTTTCGACTTCGGCTGCTACGATGAAGCTCACAAAATGAAAAAAATATTTACTGCTGTAAAAGGTGAAGTTACCGAAAATAGCGAGGGGAAGCAGTATAGAAACAAATCACCTTATGTCATAAATTCCGGCACTCCATCTTCTATTGGTCTGAAAGGCTTTATGTTAAACCAGTATATTCTGAAAAGGAACAACTACCAGAATGTGCTATTATTGACGGCTACGCCATTCACGAATAGTCCATTGGAGATATTTTCTATGCTTTCTATGCTGGCTTACGAGCAATTGAAAAGCACTGATCTGAATAATATAAAATCATTCTTTGATACCTACATAGCCACATCTACCGAATTGGTAATTGACGCTAAGTTAAGACCGGTATTCAAGCAAGTGATACTTGGTTTTAATAACCTTGTATCATTACAGACATTGATACGCCGGTATATCAATTACAAGATGGGTGATGAAATAGAATCTATCCGTAAGAAAAGACCGGTTAAGTATGTTCTTCCTTACAAAAAGAAAGTAAGCACCGATACCATAATTGAGTTGAGTGAAGCTGAAATTGTTGATACAACTATTGAAATGACACCGGCTCAAAAAAGCATGATGAATGACATTACAGCTTACGTTGAAGGTAAAATATCACAATTTGAATTGCAAAGTTCAAATGTGGTTGCCGAAATGCTTGAAGATAGCGAAAATGAGATTACAAGTCAAGAAACAGAGGTTGACGAATCCGATATGGGCAATGATGACAAATTGGCTATTCGTATTTTGAAAGGATTATCTTTTGCGAGGAACTTAGCACTATCTCCATACTTGTATGTGCATAGTGGCATGAGTAACCCAGACTACAAGCAGTATGTAATGAGTAGTCCAAAACTGCAATATGTAATGGGCTGTATTAAGTCAGTAAAGCAATACCATGAAAAAACCGGAACGCCTATATCTGGTCAGGTTATTTACATGGATAGGGGTATTCAATATTTCAATCTTCTAAAGGAGTTTTTGGTTAATGATGTTGGTTTTCAGCCACATGAGATTGGAATAATCGTATCTGGTTTACCGGAAAAGGGGAAAAGAAGCAAAGAATATATTAAAAATCTTTTCAACGGAGAGATTTATAACGAAAATAGCAAGGAACTTGTACCGGTTACGGATGCAGAGCGTATAAAAGTCGTTATAGGCAGTTCTACCATAAAAGAAGGCATGAACTTGCAAAAGTATGGCACATGCTTATACAACTGCTTTTTAGACTGGAATCCTACCGATATTCAACAATTAGAAGGGCGCATATTCAGGCAGGGTAATACCTATAAGGCTGTGCGAATAGTTAACCCATTGGTTGTTGATAGTGCAGACATATTTATATTCCAAAAGCTGGAAGAAAAAACAAGCAGACTGAACAGTATTTGGTCTTTGGACAACAAAGCTACATCATTAAATACACAGAAATTCGACCCGCATGAATTGAAATATCAATTAATCAGAGACCCCAGAATAGTTGCCGAATTGAAGCTGATAGATCAGAAAAACAAAGTGCAGGGTGAAAAGATTGCTTTGTCCGGTCAGAAAGAAAAGATTGATATTTTGAAAGATAATGCAGATACTATCAATCGCAAGTATGATGAAGTGAGAAAATTGGTATTAAAATACCGAGACTTCAATGAAAGCGATGATAAATTTGCCGATGCCGCTAAATTAGCGGATATGATAAAGAATATCGAAAAGACGCAGAAAGACAAGGAAGGTAAGACAATGGCTGGCAGTTGGGAGCGTGATATAAGGTGGAACGATGACGAAGAAACGAGGCAAAAGAAAAGAAACTTCTCACCGCTTGATAAATTCTACCCACCATACTGGTTTTCTGATTATTCAGTAGCCATACGCGATATAAAGAGGGCGATAAAGGAATTTATTGTACCTTATGGTATTCCATTCAAATTAGATGATATTCCTTCTTTGGACACTTATGTTGCTGGCTTAGATCAGAAAATAAAGGATATTGAGGAATATGAAAAAAGTCTGGAAAGTGAGCAGATGATTAGTGAGGTGATGCGTCAGGTTATTGAAGAACGTGAGCAAAACAAGGTAGAGTTTAAGACATTGGAAAGATTGATAGGCGAGTTTTCGTCAATGAACTACCTGCTTGACAAAGAAATGGTATTCGCTACCAAATTGGAAGCTAAACCTGTACTTACCTGTCCACCGGTATTGAGCGATGGCACACCGGATATTTCGGATAAGGCTATTGAGTATCTGGAAGAATGTGTGTCTAAACTTGATCAGACTAAAAATGACTACTCATTCAATGATGTTTATATTCCAGAAAGGCGCACCTTGCATGAAAAGATTATTGCTACATTAATGGATCATGTATCATGCATTAAGAGTGAAAAGCCGATTGCCGTATTCACCGGTGGCGCTACAGCATCAGGCAAAAGTACATTCCTTAAAAAGAATGCCGACTGGCTGCTTTCGGATAAGATATTCCATATTGATAGCGATGAGATAAGGGCGATGTTGCCTGAATACAAAGGTTGGAACGCTACCGCCACCAACGAGGAAACAAAGGATATTGTCAATGAACTGCTGAATTTTGTAGGTGCTGAATCTTGCAAGTATGATATTGTATATGATGGCACTATGAATAAGGCAAAAAAATATTTCCCTTTGGTTCAGAAGGTAAAGGATATGGGATATTTGACTTACATAATATTCATGGACATCCCTTATTCAGCAAGTATTCAGAGAATGAAGGAAAGGTATAAGAGGTCTGGCAGGTATGTTCCGGTAGAAGTTATCAACGAGTTCTTTGAGCAACAGCCAAACGGATTATCTAAGGGAAGGGATGCTTTCAATCAGCTAAAAGAAATAGTTGATGGGTATATGGTTGTTGACGGTATTACCGGCGAAGTTAAGGAACGTGGCGGCATGAAATTACCTGCTGATCGTACCTATTCCGGCACGTTGACTGAAAAGTTAACCGTTGTATCAGAGCCTATTGAGACCCCAGATGCTATCATTGAGGCTGCTATGAGTGCTAAAAAAGACATGGATGAACTTGTCAATGAGCCGGAAGCTGAAAGGAATGAAGCCATTGAAAATAGTGATAATGTTGTTGCCGAGAGGTTGGAGATGTTGAAGATGACTTTGGAATTTTCAGACGATGACGCTGAAAAGGAACAGATCAGAGAGAGGATTGAAATGTTGGAAATGACATTGGAATTTTCTTAATCGGCATTTTTCGTATTTATTTTATAACTTTACAAAAAATATTCTGATGACACCAGAGATAGAATCTTTAAAAGCCAAAATAGCCAAAGCAAAGGCATTTGTTGAAAAATCTAACGTACCAGAGGATGAAAAAGCTATGGTGCGTAGGGCTACTGTTAAAATGCAAGAACAGTTGGATTCTTTAGAGGCAAAGCTAAATAAGGCTAAAGACGAGGTGAAAGAGGCTAAGAAGCATACTGCAAAGCCAGCATCAGCACATTCTAAGGCTAAATCTATTGCCAATAAGAAGCATGTTGAAACCGAGAAAAGAAAGACGATCAAGGAGACTACGCAAAAGCTGAAATCTCTGGTTGAAAAATATAAAAATGCCGGCGTGGATATTGGCAGGGATGAACACAGGAAAGCATTACCGCCGGGAAAGCGTATCTCTAAGAATGGGAATGTTTATTACGAAAGTAGGCTGAATAGAAGTGATGTTCAGCGAAAGAAATACCCATATTTGGAGCAAGGTGGCGAGGTTTCACAACCAGAGCCAATGAAATATGAAGGCAGAAATATTGATGTTTTTGGATATGAAACTAAAAACTTCGATATGTGCCATGCTGCTGCACCTGAATTTGAAGGGGCAATTTCTGAAATTGAACTGATGCGTGATGAGACGCTGAATTACGAAAATCAGTCAAAGGCACTTTCTACGATGGCTCAAAAGGTTGATGCCATTATGGGTATTGGTAAGGATATTGCGATGACCGGTGAGCATAGGGGCGTTACGTTGGAGACAATGGAAGCTGTGAGTACGTTATTGCAGATGGTTGGTATCTTCAATTTCAGGTCAGGAATGAGGGTTGATACTGGTTTCCTTGCCAATTGTGTTTATTACATTGCTACCGGTGAGATGAAGCGTTATGCAGATGGTGGTGAGGTATCAGATACCTTTGAGGGAGATGAGCAGCCAGAGTACGAGCCACAAGATGATCACGAAATAGGGGAGCAAGAGCCGCAGATGCGTGATGATATTGACTTTGAGGAAGTGTCAGAGCCGGAGATGGTTGAAGAAACTATTGATAGGCGCATCATTCCAAATAACTATGCTGGTAAGACACCTGCTGATGTATGGGATGACTGGACTATTGCGCAGCGTAAGCACTTCATTTCAGATCACATGAGCCGGTTCATGTATGAGAAAGATATAGAGGAATTGTGGGAGCATTACAAGGGTGATTATGCTCAATTACCGGTGCGGGCGAAAGAGGAGATTGATAGGCACGTCAAAGAAGGTCAGTACGCTAAGGGCGGTATGGTATCAATGTCAGCTTTGCCTGCTAATATACACGAATTGGTTGATCAGGGTAAGGTAACCTATCGTGGTACAGGCAGTTCAGATGCTTGGAGAATAAAGGTAAGCGGCAAAGAATACACTATCTCACGCGAAGATTTTTACAAACTTGGTAGCAATAGCAAAATGAGGTTTGCTGCACCGGAAAGAAAGCACTATGCTAAGGGCGGTAGCACGTCAGAAATAAAGGATTGGACGTTGGGCGAATTGAGCGTGCGCGAAAATAACAATGGCACATTTAGTGTTGTTTCACCAAGAGGAACGATAGTATACACTCAAGACGCAGGCAAATATAAAGCGGGTCAGCATGAGTTTACAAGGTACTACGCTAATTACATTCTTAGGCATATAACAGACTTGGAATTTAGGGATGTTGTTGCGTTGAAAAAGATACATGAGTACGAAGAAAAAGGTGTACCAGCAAAAAAAGCAAGGGAAATAGGCATTAAGACAGCATCAAAAGTGAAAAGGGAAATTGCCGAAAAGAAAAAACCTATGACACCCAAACAAAGAATGGAAGCTATCAAGAAACGATACGGAAAATAAAAACTAATAAAATCGGTATATGTATAAGTACGAAAGCAAGTTACAAGAATTGGGAATGACAGAAGATCAGCTTTCAAACCCAACAAAGAAAATCATCAAAGAGTTAAAAGACTTTGAGCCGGTAAAAGGAGAATTAGCTAACCAGATAAAAAGTGGTAAGTTAAGCCAGCAGGACAAAGAAGAAGCTGAAAGAGAGTTATCCGATATTCAAGCCGATATTGAACATTACGATAATGATCTGGTAGCTAAAATCGTTCGTTACCATGCCCAAAAAGACCGCATTGATGCTTTTGCTCAACAAGCGAGAGATAGGGCTAAAAACAAAAAGAAACCAGCTACTGTTGCAGAGGCAGTCGCGGTTGTTGCACCAGAGGCTACGCCACCAGTTGAAACACCGTCAGAGGCAGATGGCAAGAAGGGAAAAAGCGTTGCTGCTTTTTTAGGAGTATTGGGGGTAATTGGATTGGCGGCAATTGGTATTAGTTGGTATCAAAAAAACAACTAAGCCATGTCATTGATCAATATTGTTATCCTTAATGGTGAAAGTAAAAAGCAAGACGTGATAACCCAGAACGCCATTGTTTTAGATCAAGAGGATATAAAAACGGTTAAATTTCATGGGTTGGGTTTCGTTGCCGGTTTTTTAAGCGGTGCAGACAAAAACCGGTCATTGTCTGAATGTATTGGTGATGCGATAGCGGGAACTGTAACAACGGCTTTGTTTTCCGTACTTTTCCCTAAAACTACTAAGGCATTAAAACAGGAATTATTTAATTGACTATGTATAGTGCTTACACAAAGGGATTGATACAAACTTTCGTTGCTCAATATGGCAAGGATATTGTTACGGCTATCACAGATACCAACTTATTCTTTCCGACTGTTGTTGCCCAACTATCGGTGGAATCCGGTAATGGCACATCAAAGTTAGCAACGAACGATAATAATTTTGGCGGTATAAAAGGGGATGCTTCAAACGGAGTGGCTTATGATACCACAGAGGTTATCGGTGGCGTATCAAAGACTGTAAAGCAGTATTTTAGGAAGTTTGATGATTTCCCTGCTTTCATGCAGTATTACGTCTCCAACCTGCAATCACAAAATTACGTTGATGCCGGAGTGTTTGCTGCTACAAGTCCGGAAGATCAGATAACGGCAATGGTTAATGGTGGGTATAGTACCATGTCTCCGAGTGCATATTTGGCATCTGGCGTGAAAGACCGTATTGATGCGTGTAGAGATACTTTTCAGGGATTGAGCCGGATTTCGAGTGTTGATGCGGCGGTGCAGAGTGATATTAACCCATTGAGCGACATTTATCAAGGTAGTTAATTTTGCTATTAGGTAAATAATATTTATTTTTGTATTTAGGTCTGGTTTTTATGGATAAAAAGAAGGCAATAAAAATATTTGCATGGATAACCGGTATCGCAATAGTGGGTTATGGTGCTTATGCGGTATGGGATTATCTAAGGGTTCAGAAATTAAATGCTTCGGTAGTAACTCCAGATCAGGCATTGAGTATAATACAGCAAGGATTAAACAGTTGAACTATGATCACATCTGATACATCGGGTACATTTGTAAAGGATAATGTTACATATTCCATTCAGCAGCCTACTACTGCTTTTGGTAATATTAGCAAGAGTCTTTTGCAGGTTACCTTTACTGCTGCGGGCATTGTTGCAGCCGGTTATTTATTGGAGTGGGGTAGGTATTTATTCTCAAAACACGAAAATTAATTTTATGACTAATTGGAATCAAATGTCTGGAAATAACCGTTGGAGCAATGCTTTTGGTGTTGTAACTACGAGCCATGCGCCGAGTGGTGGTAGTTCGAGTTCAAGTGGTATAAGGTCTGGGTCATCAGTTGTGGGTACTATACATGCTAGCACGATTGCTCCATCTACTACCAGAGCGACTGCGGCAACAACATTGCCACAAAATACAAGTAGTTCAAGTGGTATAAGGTTAGGTACATCTGTTGTTGGTATGCCATCGGGTACTGCTACAATTGCACCTACTGGAATTGTAACAGCCGTTAGCGGTAGCGCACCGGTTACTACCACTACAACGCCTATTGTTCCCGACTTGGGAGCAGGTGCGCCTTCTTATGGTGGGGGCGGGGGTGTAGGTGGTGGTGGAGATGCAGGTGGCGGTACTTCACCGACAGATACAGGAACTACGCCTACGCCAGCTACAACAGCAGCAACGCCTAACTACCTTTTATTGGGTCTCTTTATCGCGGGTGGTGTTGGTCTATTTATGTGGATAGGTAGCGGCGATAAGGGCGCACAATCGTAATTAAAAAACAAAACAGGTATATATGCAATACGACAAGAAACAAGTGAACATTTTAGTTGCAGGTATAGTAATTGGTGTGGGATTAGGGGCATTAGCCGTATCTACTACATTTGTGATCTTACAAAAGAAAAAGTGCAACTGTAAAGACAAAGCCGGCGAAGTGGCAGATCAGCCAGTAACGCCAGCAATAGAAGTGAAAGCAGAAAAAGCCAAAGAGATACCTTTAAAACCAAAACCGGCAGAGGTATTGCAAGAATCAGAGGCTATCCTTACAAGGGCGCAAGCGGAAGCGGCATTTAATTTTTTGGTGCAAAAAAATGCAGTGATACCAAAAGAAGTAATGACGCTCCCAGATCAGAATGAAAAGAACAAAAAGATACACGAAATAGCTGTATCTATGGGATATGTGGAATAAATAATAAATTATGGAACAGGCACTACAAAATAATCCGTTAAGTACCCCACCGACAGCACCAACATCAATGAGTGCAGCACCGGTATCAGCACCCACATTTGCAGATGGTGGTACTACGTTTACGCCTGAAATTCCACAATCCGGCAAACCGTCATCCGGTGGTCTTTCTTTTAAGGATTTCGACTGGATAGCCATATCATTTATGTTTTTAGGTTCATTGGCATTGTTTAAGACAATACAGTATTACAGTTACAAATTAAAAGCAGACAAATTAGTCAACTACGATTTGCAGAATCAGATAGATGAATTGAGGCAAGATCAATCATCAATTGTTTCAGCCCTACAAGGGCAAGGGTAAGCATACGCATACAGGTGTATAGATAACGCGTACCAAAAGAAACAAAAGTGGCAAAAGATGTACAGGACTTATTCATTGAGTTAGAAAAGGCTATTGATGTACTCGGCACTAAGAAACTTATAAATGTGCTGAAAGAAACGAGGGAATCTGCAATCAGTAACGAAACTGAAATCCCTATTATAGACTTCATTATCATAGAGGTCTGCAAAAAATTCTCAATAGATACGGAAAGTGTTAAGGTCAAGCGAGCCAACAAAATAAAAGTCGCTATGGCTCTTAAATTCATTTGCTATTACTGCAAAGAAAATGATGTTTCCATGCAGGTCATCACCAAGCGGCTGCACAAGCATTTCAATACGGTATATACACACTATTATAGTCTAACGGATATTAAAGCCGCAGGTACTGATACTTCGTACATGCGGTATTTTAAGGAATTTGATACAATATTTAAAAACATCAAAAAAAATAAAAAATGGCAACCAGCAAGAAACAAGAATCAATAAATGAGATTGGGGAAGAAATAAACGATGCAAAGACATACGACTACCGTAACCCATTGAACGAGGAAGTTGATAAGAAAGGGTATGCAAAGCAGAATCATTCTGGTTTCTCACCGGAGCAACTGAATACGCCTATCCCAGAGCCTAAAATGAAAGCCCCACCGCCACCGCCACCGCCACCGTCTGCTAATGACGATGCGCCGACTGGAAGTTCGCAAGGCGATGACCCCAATAGGAGCAATCCTTTCAATGCGGGAAATATAAATGCAGGATCGAAGCCGGTCAATCCGCGATTTTCTGAAATGTCAGAAGGTGAGCGTAATAAGTCTGCTGCACACGCCGCTGCTATGACCATTGCAGCCTATGAAAAGGTTACTACATTCCTGCCATACGAAGCTGTAAAGATCAGCAAGAGAAGACTATCTAAATTGGAAAGCGAAGGTAAGATTGATTTGGATATGCCGTTCCCGATGCGTAGGGGTACTTTTATACCTACGAGTGAGTTCATAGACCAGTTCAATAAAGCCCAAAAAGAACTTTTTTATTTTCCACAGGAATTGAAAGATGAAGCAATGCCTTTATTGGAAGAAATATACGCCAAAAAAGGTATTGGAGCATCACCGGAGCAAAGGTTACTATTTATCGGTATTCAGCATATGGCTAACGTGGCTATCGTAACAAAGATAGCTATGGATGACAGAAAAGAATTGCTGAATGGCTTGATCAACTACACAGCAGAGATGAGGCAGCGTAGAATGAACAATATGCCGCCGCCACCGATGCAGGAACATCAGCCAGCACCAGAGCAACCAATGTCTAAACCAGAGGTAGAAGTAATACCTGCTGATCAGCCGGCAGAGGTAATAGTTGAGCCTATTGATGACAAAGAAGCCAATAAACCGGAAAAGGCTAATAAAAAGCGAGAGGGCTACATGACTATAAAAGAGCGTAAGCGTATGCAAGCAGGTAATACTGCAATCACCGATGCTACAATAGTTGAATAAAGCAAAATTATGGGAAGGCAATGTAAAGTTGTTACCGGTCTGGGAAAGAAGGGCGTAGGTAAGTCCTATGAAACCATAACGCAACTATACGAGTTGGCGAGGGCAAAGCCGTATGCCAGAAAAGGGCTTATTTTTGACGTAAACAACGAGTTTAGTGATTTCCATTACGGAGATGACAGACATCATAGAATTAAGCCTATTTCTCTTAGCGATATTGCACTATTCAGTTCGAGCAATGTAGTTGATGTGCGCCGGATAACACCATATTTTGATGATGGTTCAGCGATGACACTTAATAAAATGAGTGAGGTATTGTCTTACATATTGAGTGTTTATCGCGCCGGTACACTATTGGTTGAAGACCCGACTAAATATATCTCTGATAACATCAGCAAAGATATTATTGGCGCACTTGCTACGGCTCGGCACTTGGAATGTGATGTGATCATGCACTTTCAGTCCGTTCAGAAATTTTGCAACCCTAAAATAGTTGCCAACACAAACTATGTGAGGCTTCATAAAACCAATGATCGTGTGAGCCGGTACAAAGACAGATTAGAGGACAAGTACGAGTTATTTCAGATCGCCGAAAACCTTGTTGATATTAGATATAGCGATGAAAGCAATCCAAACAATAAAAGATTCTGGGTATTAATTGACAATGATGATAGCAAAATAATGTCCGGTAGAACGCCATTCAATGAGCGAGATATTGACTTAGCAATCCACAAATATATCAGCGACAATTACAGAGCGAAAGTATCTGAATACCTTAATATGCGGGACTTCACCACTAATCAGTTGGTTTACAGAGAAGATTCGGTAGCTATTAAGCAGGCTATCAAGGATTTAAAGAAGCTGTATTTCTAATTGTACTTATCCCCTACTATAAGTAACAATAGCCTACAATAGATATTTATTAAAATCTCAATATTTAATTTAACTCTGCTTAAATTTGTATTGCATTTGAGATGAGGCATCCGTATAGCTTTATCGGAGAATAAAAAACTTTTGTAAAACCACTTAAACAACAAAGAAATGAACATCAACAAAGAAAGCGTGATGAAAGCAATTGGAACAGGTCTTATTGTTATTGTAAGTCTGGCTGTTTACGATCAGTTCGTGAAGCCGATGATCAATGCAGGCTCTGTAAGCAAGCCAATGGCATCAGCGCAGTAATTGAGCAAACTTTTATTTCAAAACTTTTAAAACGATAAAACAAATGTCTTTAATCAACCAGTATTTAGGAAACACCGGCGCAATTAGCAGGGCTAATCGCAGCGCACACAGCAATTTCAATAACTTTGCCGGCAGCCAAACGGGTTCTTTGTCTGCTGATGGTACGGGTTCATCTCGTAACATTCCTACGAGCCAGCCTTACCAACTCTTGATCTCGAACTCATCAGCCAGCGTTATCTCTAACGTTGACGTTCTTGGTGCGTTCCAGTATTTGTACAATCCACCAAATGGTTCGTCTTGGTCGAACGGTGTATTGACTACACAAACGAATATCACGATCACGTCTTTGACCAGCACATCCTATCAGGGTCTGTTGTCTCAAACGCTGATTAATCCTTTTACCGTTGCCTACACACAGGTGAGCGCGAACAACGTATCGGCACAGGCATTTGTACCTTTTACGGTAACAACTACCGATGCGAACGGTAATACGCTGTCAAACAGCTTCCCAATGATTCAGGACTTGTATCAACAATCAACAAATGGTGCTGCTACATTCAGCAACTTCTCTGTTGATGGTTTGACCAAAATGACCTTTGCACAGGTTCTGGGTAATGCGTCATTCGTTCTGTATCTGTACCCTGCCGTTAATGTTAACCCTGCACAGGCACTTGCCGGTAACGGAGTGGTTAACCAGTTCGGCAATCCTAATGTTATCCGTCAAAGCACGCAAGTTCTTGCTGCTACACCGGCTACCGTTGTAAACAGGATAGGTCGCTAATAAGCGTTTCTTGCAGTATCTATACCGAAGGGGGTGGCGGTTTAAAAACCCTACCCCTTTTTTGTTTATAAAGTAAAAAAAAAGAAATTTTATGATTTCAGTTTTTGATTACATAGCCGAAAATAACCCAAGTGGCGTTCAGTCAATATTCGATAAATACGGATATTCTGTAACAAACACAGACCCAAGTCAATTAGGAGCAGCACTTGAACAGGTGGTAACTGAACAAGGCGATGAAGCGTTTGTTGATATGTGCAACATTCACCCTGACAAAGAAATGATACTGGCTACATGCGGTTCTACCGCAAAGCAAAGTGTCAACGGCATGATGGGAAGTGTTATGAAGGGTAAGGGTATGGATTGGTTAAGTGGTGGCAACAGGGATGCTAAGATCGCCATATATGCGATTGGTGCGGTAGCTGCTGTTTACCTTATTGCAAAAGCAGCAAAGTAAGTAACTCATGGATAGGAATGAAGTTTTAGACTATATTCGTAAGAGCATATATGGGGCTATTATTTCAGACAAAGCCGGCGTAATAGACCTGCTTAGGGGTAATGGCGTTTTGGTCAACGATAATGTTGATAACAAAACGCTTTATGCTATGGTATTAACTGCTATAACAAAGAGTGCTGCGTTTAAAAATGCTCTGGTAGGATATTTGCATAGCAAACAGGGTTATACCTCTGCTGATGGCGGATTTTCTTCATGGCAAATGAGCGTAGGCAAAAGGTGGCTCGGCATTGATGACAGCCAGAATGAGCAAAACCTTATAAATGCCCTGCAAACCGGAATAGATACGCTGAAACAAGAAATTGATGCTAATGGTGCAAATGGGCTTCAAAACGAATTGAATAATGCAGCCATTGTACCACAGCAGACAACACAGCCGCAAAATAGAAAGACCGATTACAAGTCTTTGCTGATCGCGGCAACCATTTTGGGTGTTGGTATTTATTTGTATAACGATTACAGCAAATCAAGATAATTTTTATTAATAACTTTTAAAAACTAAAAAAGATGCAAAAACATCACACACACATGCTCGCCGGTCTGGTTATTGGCGCAATCGTAGGCTACGTTGCAGCCGGTTATTTCAGCAAACCTAAAACGTCTATGCCTGCTGCTACATCTACCGGTACTGCTGGTACATCTTCGTTTATTGGTCATGGTCTGCATTCCTAATATCCACAAAGCTAAAATCATTTCGATCAATGATGTACGGAGATGACATATTGGCAAAAACTAATAACCTAAAAAAGAGTACCAAAGATCAGTATTCCTTTATCAATACCGGTAATCTTACAGGAACAGGTATTGGCGTTATTGTTGGTGTAGCCATTGCGTATAATCAGAAAGTCAATTTGTTTTTGGGCGGTGTAATAGGTGGAATTATAGGTGGCGTGGCTACCAATTATTTTGTGAACAGATCAAATCAGTAAAATGAAGAACAAGAAAAACATAGCAATAGGGGCGGCGATATTGTTTGCGGGTCTGTTTATCTATGCCGCAGAAAAGACCTCTTTATTCGGGTTCGACAATAGAAGTGTTTAACTTTAAAAAAAGATACAATGACTAAGAATCAAAAGACCTTTCTGACGATTGGACTTATCGGTGTTGGCGGTTATGTTGTCTATCGCTATGCTTTTATGAAGCCTAAGCCGGTGGCTACCGCTACCCCTGCAACGACTGGAGCAATGACAAGTGCAGACGGTAGTAAATTTTATGGTGCATCCGGTAAAGATGAGAAGAAGCATCATTATGCCGAAGGCACAAACCGCATTTGGAACAATATGACTAACTGGTCTCCGGCTGATGGTACAATCTGGCACGCAGCTACCGGTTGGGAGTTTGGAAACAAGCATTAAAAGGTAAAAACCGTATAAATGACAAAAAATCAAGAGTGGAAACAGTCCGGCACTAAGCTATCTTTCAAAGATTGGCTAAGATCAGACTTAAATCAAAGCGTACAAAGCACAGTACAGCAAATGGAACTCCGTAACCATTACATGAATATTGATGGTCAGGATGGCGGCATAGATACGTTTGGCTACAAGCCTACGTTGTCTGGTCAAACCATACTCGGAATACCAAGCTGGGCGTTTTATAGTATCGCTGCTTTTGTTGTTGTCGCAGTTGCGATTACGGCTGTATCAGGAAATAAGAAAACGGAAGAAGCACCAAAATAATTATTTATGGAAGCAGATGGTAAAATAGGATTTGGTCAAATTGCCGCTATTGCCGCTATTGCGTGGGTTGGTTACGTTGTCTTTAAAAACCGTAGTTTGACATTAGGCATGGCAGACATTAAAAATCAATTGAGTGGTCTTGAAACGAAAGTTAAAGGTATTGTTCAGGGTGGTAATACTGCACCGGCAGCGCAATCATCGCCTACTCCAACAAGTACAGACAATACGGTTTATGCGGCATCGGGCAATTATCCCGCGCCGGATAGCTGGAATGGCTTTGTACCACAGGAAACAGGCGTGATAACGATTGACCCAGTATTGAATATGCCGAGTGCGCTACAAAAGTTCGATGTTAACAGCGCAAAAAGATACCCAACTTATATAGTGTACGGACAACAATAATATGGAACTAAACGTAAAATCAAATTATCAGGAATTTATTTTGATGGTAGTGGTATCAACCACATCACCACAAAAGATTCGTGTTATTTTGAAAGATGCTGAATACAAGGACACGATTTTTACGGATAGATACCATGTTGTTGATGGCTCATACACATTTTATATAAGAGTACCGGTCTCTGGCAAAAAGGCTTTATTGGTGATTTACAATGATGATATTGGCAATATACCTTCTATCTCGGACAAAACTTTCACGCTGGTTAAAGCAAAGATGCTACCGCTTGAAAAAAGATACGATTGTGTAGATATGACAGATACGTACATCAAATCGTATGTTAAGTTCTGTACGAAATTTTGTTTCAATGCCGGTCATCTGCCTTCCGGAACATATAAATCGTCTGATGGTCTTTATACCATTGAGTATTTGCCGATCATTGCCGATGATAATGGTGCAGAGGTTAATACATGCGCAAGGATAAGTAAGGACAATGGTATGATTCAGGTCAGCCAAAAGAAATTTGTCCCGATGACCGTACCTATGCGAATGGCTATCATGCTTCATGAGTTCAGTCATTTCTTTGTCAATGACAATATGAATGATGAGATTGAAGCTGATTTAAACGCTATGATCATTTACCTATGTTTGGGTTATCCCAGAATAGAGGCTATGCAGGCGTTTACAGAGGCTTTTCAGGGTGCGCCGACAGATCAGAATGTTGAGAGAGTAGAAATTGTGAGAGAGTTCCTTATGGAGTTTGATAGTGCAAAGAACGCGACATTTTTTAGACCTTATAAAGTAGTAAATAATGGATAAGGGGAAAAAGGAAACATTGAAGTGGATTGCTATATTTGGGGTTATTGCCTTAGGCGTTGGTGGTTATTTCATTTATGAAAATAACAAAAATGGAACGGCGGTGAGCAAGTCCAACATGGTCAATTATATTTTGGATAATAGCGGTGGTACTGGCAATTATCAGGGCTTGATGGGATTGGATAGTGGGTATATCGGAGCGTGGTATAATGCTCTGATGGCAGATAAAACAACATTCACAGCAGGTACAGGTACATTTTCAACAACAACAGGAACGGCGGTATAATGGCAATAGGAAAAGGAAAATTCGGTCAATTTTTGGAAGAAACTCCGGCGTGGGCTAAGGGCTTGCTGGCGGTGGGCGGTCTTGTGGTTATTGCGGTAGGTGGATTTACTGCATACAAGGCTATAAAAAATGCAGCAAACGCCAAACAGTCTAAACAGAATGTTGACAATGCTACGCAGGACTTACAGAAATTGGTAGCCGGCGGTGTTCAGCCTTCTTATTTGGGTTCTCAATATAGTAGTTGGGCTGATAACATCTATACGGTACTGAATGGTTGTCCTTCGAGTGGCTACATAGATACTTTGAAAGGTATTTTCAATCAGATGAAAAATGCAGCAGACGTGTTACAGGTGGTAACGGCATTTGGTGTGAGACCTTTATCTGCTTGCTGGTATATTGAGCCGGTTGATCTTGTGTTGGGCAATACTCCTAAAGCTGATCTGGCGGGGTGGTTTACACAGCAGTTGTCAAGTAGCGATCTGGCTGAAATAAATCAGGTTTTAGCAAGTAACAATATTAATTACAGTTTTCAATAATTGAACATGGAACAAGTAACATCATTCATTAAGAAAAACCGGAACACGCTAATAGGCATAGGTGTTGTTGTAATTGCTGTTTATGGCTACAAATCGTGGAAAAGCAAAAAGACAATGCAATCCGGTGTTGGTAGTGCTGTAAATGCGGCGAGTGGTCAACAAAATGTAGGACAATAGTATTCAAAACGTAAAAACTTATTTTTATGACAACAAATAAATGGTCAATGGTTACAGGTTGGAACAATGCTGGTGGCATTTCTGATCTTCAAAATAGCCTGAACAGTCCTGATGGCTTCAATCAGCCAATACAAGATTATACATCTGGCGGTATTGACAATACCGATAATAGTGGTGGTGGTTTGACTATGAATGATATTTCAAGTCCGAGCGACAATGTGCTTACGAGCCTTCAAAACCAATGGACTTCTTTAAAGTTAAAGGTTTCAAATGAACTGGATGGAACTCCGGACAACTCAAATGACAGCCTTGTAACTACGCAATCAGGTATCAATCCCAACAGTCCACCTACCGGCGCAAAGATGCCGACTAAGAAGCCTGCTACCGGTAGCGGAACGGCTATTGTGGGTGTTATTGTCTTGGTTGCTCTTGCTGCAACAGGCGTGCTGGTGATCAAAAAGATGAAAAAGGGTAAATAAAATTAATAACCATCAAAATTTATTTTATGCAAAAGATAATTGGCTCAAAGTTTATGAATTGCGAGGGATGCGGAAAGAACTGTGGCGGCATGATGAATGCTACTGGTGGTGATCGTATCTGGAACTCGGCAACCGGATGGAGTAATGACGATGGCTCTGGCGATCTGGGCATTACCGATATGTCAGGTATCAATCCTAATAACCCACCTACCCAAAGCGACAATAGTGGCGATAGTGGTGGAAGTTGGTTATCCGACTTGAATCCGAATACCGCATTATCAAGTCTTACGAGCGTATTAGGTGCTGGTATCAACAAGGGGCTATTAGGCGGATCATCAACTCCGTCTGGTGTAAAAGCAGGTACTACTACAATAAATACTACAAAGCCGGCTTCGAGCAATACCGGAATGGTAATTGCTCTGGTGTTGGGTGGTGCAGTAGTGTTGGGCGGTATTGCTTATGTTGTAAGCAAAAGAAAGTAATTCATAGTATAAAAATATTTCAACATGCAAACTAACTGGAGCAATGTTAGCGGGTGCGGTGCGGTTACCGACTTCTGGAGTGCTTATCAAAGCCGTACAGGTAATTGCAGCTTGCAGCCTTCTGCTTTTTATGCCGGTAGCGGTCAAGACCCATACCAAGATGTAAAGGTTGACTATGGTCAATTCTGGAAGTGGATATTTCCGTCAAGCCTGAATACGTTGCAGTTGTCTGATACGATCAACAAGATAACCGGCAAAATAGCTGAATTGAACGCTTACGATTGCAGTAATAGTTCAAATTCTAAAAGCTGTGGTATTTATACCTATAACAGCATCAGGGCGTTGAATACGATATTGGAGCAATACAACAGTCAGCTTACTAAGTTGGGCGGAACATTGAACACGTTGAATACGAACGGTCAAAATTCGTTCAATACCGGCGGTGGGGCAACAGGTTCTACTACTACTGGCGGAAGCAATACAACAACGACTACTACCGGTGGTTCTGGAACAACAACAACCGGTGGCGGCAATACGACCAATACTCCGGCTAAACCGAGCAATATGCCATTGATCATTGGTGGCTCTGTTATCGGATTGTTGGCGGTGGTAGGGCTGATCTTTGCTTTTTCCGGTCATAAAAAAGACTAAGAGTGTTATTTTAAAATTCAATCATGGCAGACGGTAGAAAAGTTGTTGGTTTTGTTAGCGCAATAGCCTTATTTAGTATTGTGGGCTATGGAATTTACCGTTTATTGCAAAAGAAAGGAATAGTATCAAATGTGCCTAATCCGGTTGGAAACAACTATGTAACATGGACATTGACCGTTGTAGCATACATGAATAACTTTGGTAACGCTGATGATGCAGCAACACTACAAAGTCAATTGATTGATGCATGGAATAGTAATAGTGTACCGGTTTATAGTGATAGGTATGTGAGAGCTATCTACGGAACATTACCGCAGGGGCTTTTCGCGCCGCCAGACACTATCTCTACCAATAACGGAGATCAAAATTCTCAATTAGAAAGTGTTTATAGCAATGCCATCATTTTGATGAGTACAGATGCTATGAATCAAATTCAGTCAAACACTAATGGTCAGGCAATCGGCAGCCGACAGTCTATCATCAGGAACTCATACCTTGCAGCAGCAAAGAACGCACAAACCATTTCTACGATACCGGAAACAACAGAGGCACTAATAAAATATTGCTCAAATGCTGCTACCGGTCAATGGCAAGCTGGCTCTGGCGGTGGTAGTCTTTGTCCTCAATGTACTGCTAACACTATTTCGCAAGCTGTACAGGTGGCTGGTCTTGCGGTAAAAGTCGCGGGTATGGTTGCGTAAAATCATTTTTATTATGTCAGACACTACAAAGAAAACTGTTTTGATCATTGGCGGCGTTGTTGTTGCAGTTGGGATGATAATAGGCATTAACTATATCATAAATGCCCCAAAAGTTACTGCATCTAACAATCTGATGAATAGCGACTATATGAATAGCCTATTTTAATTCCCATTTCTTACCATCCCATACGAAACGCTGATCATTGACGTATTTTACCGATACTCCGGCTACCGGTCTCTCAACTGTTTGTCCTATAACTTTTGAATTTTGGTATTCAATGCCGAGAGATGTGATAGATTGTTTTAAGCATATCCTTGCTGCTATTTCATTTGATGCTTCTACGACAATTGGCTGATCTATGTATAAGAAGTAAAACCGGTAAAGGAATAATTTAGGCTCAATATCATCTGTAAAAGTCATAACTTTGTGTTCTTGACAACATTTCGATGTTGGTTTTTGGTTTTACATAGGTCATTTAAAGGGTACAGCGCAGCTTTCCGAAAGGCTACGCTGTTTCTTTTTACTTTAGGTCTAATGTTGCTTGTTCTGGTGGCTCTTGTAGAAACTGATCAGCAGTAATCTCACGCTCAAATACTGTCCGTTGCCGCTTCAATCCATTGCTTATAATGGTCTGGTATGTTTTGTCTCGGTGGTACACGTTGATGTGTGGTGCAACGTCAAATGTCATTGTGCTATAAGGGTTGGTATATCCATGTTTGGTTAGCTTTTCAATTACGTTGTGTCTTTGTACCGGACTATGGCAAATAACGGTAGTAATGGTGATCTTGCTCATTTGTTGGCTATTTTTTCAATTACCCAATTAAACAATCGTTTGGTTACTTCCCATACGGCAATGGTAGCGAATATTATCAGGGTCATAAAAGGGAGTTGAGATATTGGTTAACAATATTTGTGTTTTCGGAGTCCAGAGACCGGAGAAAGTCAATAAAGCCATTCATGTTAAACCGGTGTGGCTCTTTGCTTGGGTTGTGGTGGTTGCAGTATTTACATAGCTTTTTGAAAAGGTGAAGCTGCTCGGCTGCTGATAGTTGCGCGAATGCTTTGTAGATAAATTCAGAGCAGTTTGTCCTGCTGAATTTGTTGTCCAGATTGATGAATAGTCTTGTTAGTTCTTGCATGTTATAATATCTATGAATCGTTGTGGTAAATAAATATTTTGAATATTAATAGATTCCTTGAATAGCGGCGCAATATCTTTAGGCTCATATCCTGCTAATCCACAGCCAATTTCCGTAACGAGAAAAGTACTTCCACAGTGATACCTTGCCCATGAAATGAATTTATAAACGTGTGGTTTTATTTCGGCAATAGATAGGGTACGCTTTATTCCTTCTGATTTGGTAGGTATGGCGTATATTGTCAGGGGTTATCCTAATATACATGGCTTGCCGTTTTTGAGGATATAAAATGTATCAGCAAGTATCTCTATGCCATCTACCTTAAAGCATTTAGCATCAGATATTACCCATGATTTTTCCGTTTCTTTCCATTCCGATATTACTATCCATGAATTTAATGCACCTTTGGCTTTGCTTTCAATACCTAATGCACATGCGAAAGAGTTAGCTACCGATGTTTCAGCTTTAGACCATCCACCTATTGACATGGCAGCACCACTATGACCAGAGTTTGAGGCAGCACCACTATGACCGGAGTTTGAGGCAGCACCCCTATCACCGGAGTTTGAGGCAGTACCACTATTACCGGAGTTTGAGGCAGCACCACTATTACCGGAGTTTGAGGCAGCACCACTATCACCGGAGTTTGAGGCAGCACCCCTATCACCGGAGTTTGAGGCAGCACCCCTATCACCGGAGTTTGAGGCAGCACCCCTATCACCGGAGTTTGCGGCAGCACCCCTATCACCGGAGTTTGCGGCAGCACCTCCATTACCGGAGTTTGAGGCAGCACCCCTATCACCGGAGTTTGCGGCAGCACCTCTATAACCGGAGTTTGCGGCAGCACCTCTATTACCGGAGTTTGAGGCAGCACCTCTATCACCGGAGTTGATCGCCTGTTTTTGTTTTTCGGTATTAGTTGCTTCTTTAGTTAATGTTGTTCTTTCAAAAATGAACTTCACGCCTCTTTCAATTAAAGAATGCAGGCTCAATTCAACCGATACATGCAACTTTGTTGTTGCTATCTTTGTATCTGAATCGTCTGATTTTCTTTTTACATCTCCTACGCTTTTAACTTCCGCAAACCTGCTTATTGCCGGTTCATAGTACCGAAATACATCAAGCGGGTTTTCACAAAAATGAAGCCCACCTTCATTTTCATTTTCTGGGCATAAACTAAGTATCTTATCTTTGGGCATTTCGTGTGTTTCCCCTATGACATATTGCATGTCTCTGCACTTTAGGTTAGCATCGAATCCTTTGTAGCCGATTACTTCATTGCTTCGGCTTGCTGTTTCTGTGTTCATTTTTTGGATTGTTTGATTACAACACAAAGCTACGCCCAAATCTGATAATAACAATACTACCAAATATAATATCGTGTTAAAATTATACTAAAGGTTGTTAAAATATCAATTCTGCATTGCTTGTACCTCTGATGTGCAAAAGTCCGGTGAGTTGACACCATTTGCATACAGGTAGCTTTCTGCCAGCCTTCTACGCAGCAATCCCTTCACCGGTTTCAGAACGCCATTGATACGTTCTTTGTCCCATGCTTCAAAGTCTGCCTTGATTTTATCAGCATCAGCGTTGCCAGCTTCAATATCTTTTTTCAGGGTTGATTGTTCAAAGTTGCCTTCTCCGTCATTGTAGCAGAAATCAGCAAGGGAATCGAATTGTTGTTGGGTAAGACCGTCTATTGATGATAGCAGGTCTTGTATTGGTTGAATGTGGCTATTGAGCCAGTCAATTGCCTGATCTCTGGTGCAGGTATCACCTTCACATACAGGGCTGCCGTCTGGGTAGTGGGTAGTGCCATATCCTATTGTCCAGTTGCCGGATTGGTCTTGGTAGGCACTTAGTTTAATTCCTTCAAATCCTTCTACGAGGTCAAAAAAGTTTTGTGATACTGTCATAATTTTTTTTGTGTAAAGTTAAGTTTATTTTGGTTTAAAATGTATATTTGTGGTTCAATATTGGGTAATGATATAGTTTAGTGTACAAGCAAATATACGAATATAAAAACAAATATATTTTAAGGTGTTTGGTTGTACAAGAAAAAGGCATTACAATTTGTATTGTAATAGTAAACACACAATACAATGGAACAGGCTAAAAACATTATCAAATTCAACTCATTTCCCGACATGCTTGCGGCTTTACCTGACGATGCAGCTTGCAGGAATTATTTAGAAAGTAAGATTTGGAAAAATGGGGAGCCTGTTTGTCCTTATTGCGGCAATCACAAACATTATGTGTTGAAAAAAAAGGGTGAATTTAAGGGTATGTATAAATGTGCTGAACCTACTTGCATGGAGCGTTACAATGTGTTAGTGGGAACGATGTTTGAAGGAACTCACATACCTTTGCGTAAATGGTTTATGGCTATCTACATTTTTTCTTTACACAAAAAAGGTATTAGTTCACACCAGTTGGCAAGTGATTTGGCTATCACTCAAAAATCAGCTTGGTACTTATTGTGTAGAATCCGCAATGCTTTCAAACAAGATGTGCCAACAGATAAGATAGACGGTTTATTCCATGCAGATGAAACCTTTGTTGGGGGCAAGAATAAGAACAGGCACGAAGATAAAAAAGTACCTGAAAGTCAAGGACGTAGCGTAAAGGATAAAACACCCGTTTTGGGCTTAATGCAGACGGGCGGCAAGGTTAGCACACACGTAGTACCCAACACAAAATCTAAGACCTTAAAGCCCATTATAGAAAGCATGGTTGCTAAAGGTTCAATAGTGGTAACAGATGAATGGCTTGCCTATAAAGGACTTTCAAGAAATTACGCTCACATTGTTATAAATCACAACGAAAATGAGTATGTTAGGGGTGGATTTGATAATAACGGTTTAGAGGGATTTTGGTCATTACTTAAACGTGGTATTTATGGTATATATCACCAAGTAAGCCCAAAACATTTGAACAAATATTGTGATGAATTTTCTTTCCGTTACAATGCAAGGAAAGCAAGTGTAAACGACAAATTCGATTTCTCTTTGGAAAATTCAACAAGGTTAACTTACAAGGCTCTAATATCAAAGGCATAATGGCAAACGAAAGAATAACAGAGGATATAGTAAGAAGTCATTTCAAAAATGACCCATTATTTAAGTCTATTAAATTTGAGGAGCAAAAATCCTTTAGCAAGAGGGTTATTGACTTGCTGCAACATTCATCAAAAAGCGGGAAAGGTATAGGTAAGCCAGAATTTATTATCTCTTTCCCAGTAAGTAATTTGGATTACATCATCGTGATTGAATGTAAAGCTGAGGTCAAAAATCATAGCAGTAAAACACTTGACAATCCAGAGAATTATGCCGTTGATGGTGTTTTGCATTACGCTAAAACACTTTCCAGAGAATTTGATGTTGTAGCTATCGCTGTGAGTGGGCAAACGGAAGAAGAATTAAGAGTTTCTCATTTCATATGGAACAAACAAAATGAGAAACATAAAGAGTTAAAAAGCGATAAGGAGTTATTGGCTATAAATGACTACTTAAAGCTATTTAATAATGAGAATTTCTCAGACAACTTAAAGAATATTGATATTATTCGTAAGGCTATTGACTTAAACGAATTGTATCATGGTTATTCTATATCAGAGACAACAAGGTGTACTATAGTAAGTGCCATATTGCTTTCATTAGTTGACACACCTTTCAGGAAAGGATATAAAGACTATTCTACTACAGAAGCACTTGGAACGGCGATGATGTCGGCTATTTCAAATGTCCTGAATACCAATAAGGTAAAGGGCAAAGCTAACATGCTTGGAGAGTATAGTAAAATATTGAATGAGCCACTTTTTCTTGAATTAGAAATAAAGCACAACGACAAAAAGGAAAGAGAAGATACTATAGTTGTCATTAAAGAAATGATAGACTATTTACATAAAAATGTGTTTCCATTAATAGATATGGAACAGACTGGTTTTGATGTTTTGGGTAGGTTTTATACTGAGTTCATACGTTATGCAGGTAATGAGAAAAGTCAAGGCTTAGTTCTTACTCCATTTCACATCACAGACCTTTTTTGCGATTTGGCGAATGTGAAATCCAATAGCATTATTTATGACCCTGTTTGTGGTACTGGCGGTTTTTTGATTGCCGCAATGAAAAGGATGATTGATTTGGTTGGCAACAATGATAAAAAAAAGGATAAAATAAAAAATGAGCAATTAATAGGTGTTGAACTAAGACCTTCAATGTTTACTTATGCTTGTTCTAATATGATGTTAAGGGGTGATGGTAAGTCTAATATTTACTGTGGGGATTGCTTTCAATTGAAGGCTACAGTAAAAAAACAACACTCACCAGATGTAGCCTTTTTAAACCCTCCGTATGATGTTGGTGCGGCAAGACAACTTGAGTTTATTGAACATGCTTTACAGATGGTTGGTGCTAAGAACGGCATAGTTGTCGCAATAGTTCAAACCAGTTGTTGTGTAAAAAATGAAAAGGAAATTATTGCCGTTAAAGAGAGGTTGCTTTTGCATCATAGACTTCATGCAGTATTATCTATGCCAGATGAATTATTTAACCCATCAGCGAGCGTAGCTACATCAATATTGGTATTCAAGGCAAATGAAGAAAATGAAGGTAAAAAGACGTGGTTTGGATATTTCAAAAATGATGGATTTATAAAGAGAAAACATAGGGGTAGGATTGATTCTAATGGGTTATGGAAAGACATAAAACAAAAATGGACAAGTGCCTATAATGACCTTTCGGAAATAGAGGGGTTATCCGGCATGAAGGAAGTTGTAGCTGAAGATGAATGGTGTGCTGAAGCATATTTAAAAACAGATTACAGCACTATTTCAAGCGAAAATTTTGAGAAAAAAATAAAGGAATATATTTCTCATAAAGTACA
>Ga0316222_1000551_pt1 | contig 56781 bp, 52 predicted proteins | sample TBH18011metaG_FD_206008 | JGI IMG/M metagenome (GOLD analysis project Ga0316222, IMG submission 206008) | Freshwater microbial communities from Trout Bog Lake, Wisconsin, USA - TBH18011 | ecosystem: Environmental > Aquatic > Freshwater > Lake > Hypolimnion/Profundal zone | place: USA: Wisconsin... | reverse complement strand
TTCCATCATCGCCCCGAACCATTTGAGCGGCAACTGAAAAATGCGCAGCCGATCCCGGTAAGCCTCCCCAAGATTATTCTCCAGAAGCCGCTTCCACCGCCTGACGGATAGCCTGCTTGAATTTCTCCAAGCCCTGATCAAACGCGGCGGAGATGGGCAGCAGGGAAACTTTTTTAATTTTCTTTTTGAACTGCTTCAGATTTTCCTCGGCGATGGCCTCGTCCATTTTGTTGGCGACGACGAGGCGGTCTTTTTCCAACAACGCCGGATCGTAAAGCTCCAGTTCCTTGAGCAGTTGCTTGTAATCGTCCCACGGTTTGCGATTGTCCGTGCCGGCCATGTCGAGCAGCAGGACGAGGATTTTGCAGCGTTCGATGTGGCGCAAAAATTCGTGGCCGAGGCCGACGTTGTTGTGCGCGCCCTCGATGAGCCCCGGCACGTCACAGACGGTAAGCCGTTTCCAGTCGGTGTATTCCAGAATGCCGATCTGCGGCGTCAGTGTCGTAAACGGATACGCCGCGATCTTCGGACGCGCCTTGGAAATCGCGGTGAGCAAGGTGGACTTGCCGGCGTTCGGATAACCGACCAGGCCAATCTCCGCCATGATGCGAAGTTCCAAAAGATATTCGCCCTCGGTGCCTGGTTCGCCCGGCTGCGCGAAGCGCGGCGTCTGGTGGCGCGCGGTAGCGAAATTGCGGTTGCCCAATCCACCGCGACCGCCTTTGCACAAAACAAATTGCTGACCGTGCGTCGTGAGGTCGGCGACAAGCGTGCCTTTGTTTTCAATGCCGTCCGGCATTTCTTCGGCTTCCGGCTCCTTGCTCAAATCAATTTCCAACGCGGATTTTCCCTGCGACGTGCGGAAGAGCGGACGCTTGCCGGTGCTCGTGCCGAGCATCATGTTTTCCGCTGCCTCTTCATCTTCCTCGTCATCATCACGACGCATTTTTTTCTCAATCGGCGGCGTGGTGTCTGACAGTTGCCAGACGAGTGTGCCGCAGGGAACTTTGATGATTAAATCTTTTCCCGCGTGACCATCCATGCCCTTGCCCATCCCGCCTTCGCCGGGCGGGGCAATCAGGCGCGGGACATAATACTGCTGGATGAGATTGTTCAGGTCGTGGTCGGCCTGGAGAATGACGCTGCCACCGCGCCCGCCGTTGCCGCCGCTCGGGCCGCCCTTGGTGATGTAAGCCTCGCGATGGAACGCGACCGCGCCCTTGCCGCCGTGCCCGGCCTGCGCGTAGATTTTTATTTCGTCAATGAACATGAAATTGGTTGGTCGCTAAAAATTGAATCGCCAGATCGGTTTAACTATTCACCATTGAACGCTTCGACGACAATAAAAAAGGCGAGGCGCTTGGCCTCGCCTGAAAAGCAATTGTCCGCTTAATTCTTCGCCGCCGCCGCTTCGGCGACAATGTTGATGCGGCGGCTGTTCTGGTCGAACAACACCTTGCCGTCGGTGAGCGCAAACAGCGTCCAGTCGCGGCCGGTGCCGACGTTCTTGCCCGCGATAAATTTGCTGCCGCGCTGGCGGACGAGGATGCTGCCGGCGGTCACGAACGTGCCGCCAAATTCTTTCATGCCTAGGCGTTTGCTGACGCTGTCGCGCCCGTTTTTTACGCTGCCTTGACCTTTTTTATGTGCCATAAAATTGAGGGATTAAATGATTAAGCGTTGATGGCGGTGATTTTGACGACCGTCAGTTCCTGACGATGGCCGATGGTCTTGTGATAGCCCTTGCGGCGTTTCATCTTGAACGTCAGCTTGTGTTCGCCGCGCTTGTGCTCGACGACATCCGCGACGACCGTCGCACCGGTGACGGTGGGCGCGCCGACGGAAAGCTTGCCGTCGTTGTTGACGAGCAGCACGCGGTCAAAAGTGACCGGCTTGCCCGCCTCGACTTCAAGGCGTTCGATTTCGAGCTTGTCGCCCGCGGCGACGCGATATTGCTTGCTACCTGTTTCTAAGACGGCATACATAAATTTTCCCGCAAAGGGTCGGGAATTAAACCAGATTTCAGTAGACTGTCAATGCCTGATTTTTGGCAAACTGGCTTGTTCCCGCCGGCGCAACAGCCGCTCCTGCTTCTTGATTTCGCCGGTCAACAATTCCTCCGCGCTCCAGCCGCGAGCTTGCGCGAGCGACGCCAGCTCAAAAAGCTCCTTCGCCAGCATCGCCTTGGTCAGCTTGCGTTTGGAATCATGACCTTCCGCAAGGACTTTGGCCTTGCGCGCTTTCTTCAAAAGTTTTTCCGCGTAGAGCAGTGCCGGCAGATGTTTTGGCACGCCGTCCAGCGCGGAATGGCGCGCGTGCCGGGTGCCGTGTTTCTCGGCCTTCTTGATTTTTTCCCAATTCGCCCAGACCTCGTCTACGTTTTTGACTTTGGTTTTTCCAAAAACGTGCGGATGGCGGCGGATTAATTTGTCTACCAGATGCCTAGTGACTTCTTCAAAATCAAACGCCCCGCGTTCGCGCGCGAGCTGGCAGTGAAAAACCACCTGCAAAAGCAAATCGCCCAGCTCCTCCGCCATCTCCACATCGTCGCGCGCCTCAATGGCGTCAATCAATTCATAAACTTCCTCGATGGCATGCCGGCGCAGCGTCAGGTGCGACTGCTCGCGATCCCACGGACAGCCCGTGGGCGAACGCAGCTTCGCCATGACCTTGAGCAAATCATTTATTGCAGGAGTTGCTTTCATTTTAGAAAACATCGAACGCTCAACATTCAACTTCGAACAGCCAGCGAGCTTGTGGCGGGCACGACAATGGATGTTGAGCGTTCAATGTTGGTTGTTGAATGTTCAAAATCAAAGAATCACCAAGTCATCGCGATGCACGAGTTCCACGCGCGCGAGTTTTTTGGCGCGGATTTCTTCAGCGCCGAACTTCGCGATGCCGCGCGCAAATTCCATTCCATCCAAATCGCAAATCCGCACAACATCGCCGGCTAAAAATTCACCTTCGCAGCGCGCGACGCCGGGCGGCAGCAGGCTCTTGCCCTTTTCGCGCAACGCCAGCTTCGCACCGGCGTCCACAAAAAGCGCGCCTTGTGGATGATGAAAAAACGCAATCCAGCGCTTGCGGCCTTGCAGCTTATTCGGCTTAGCGATGAACAGTGTGCCTTCGTCTGCGCCGGACAAAATCTTGCCGAGAATTTTCTTGTCGCGTCCGGACGCGATAACGAGTGGAATGCCCGAGCGCACGGCAATCTTCGCCGCGTCAATTTTCGACTTCATGCCGCCGACCGCCGTTTCGCTGGTTGTGCCACCGGCCATGTCCTGAATCGCTGCGTCAATTTTCTCAATGACGGAAAGCGTCTTCGCATTTTTCTTTCCAAAATTTTCGATGACGCCATCCACTGTCGTCAAAATCACCAATAAATCCGCGGGCAGCAGCGACGCGACGAGCGCGGACAGTTTATCGTTGTCACCAAACTTAATTTCCGTGAATGACACCGCATCATTTTCGTTGATGATGGGAACCACGCCGCGACCGAGCAGCGTGACGAGCGTGTTGCGCGCATTCAAGTGGCGCTCGTGATGTTCCAAATCTTCGTGCGTCAGCAAAACCTGTGCGACGACGAGGCCGTGCGCGGCGAAAAGTTTTTCATAGACCGCCATCAACCGCGTCTGCCCGACGGCGGCGCACGCCTGTTTTTCAGCGAGATCGGTCGGCCGTGTTTGGTAGCCGAGCGCGCCCATGCCCGCGCCGACCGCACCGCTGGTGACGACGACGACTTCCTTGCCCGCTTGGCGCAGCGCCGCAACCTGCGCGACGATTTGCTCCAACTGCGCCGGATCAATCAGCTTCCGGCTGTCGGTGAGGACGCCGGTGCCGAGCTTGATCACGACGCGTGTGGCCGATTTGAGAGTGGCGCGATACACGCGGCCAAGATAGAAAAAAATTCAGGCGCGGAAAATGCAAAAGTGACGCGATTAAATCGCCGTTCAAGGCGCATTAGTTCTGGCCGCCGCGCGGATGGCGTCTGCCAGTTGCACGGGCGTCCAGTCGTTGCCGTCGAATTGCTTGGAAATTTTTCCATTTCCATCAATAACCACGGTGCGGAGGTTGTGCGAGATAGAGCCATTCTCGCGCCAGAAATTCAAGTCCACCTTGGGCGCGAGGCTGGCCAGCGTGTTCGCGGACGCGACGGCAAACAGCCAGCGGTTCGTATCTTCGCCGCGATAATACTTCCCGTAGCCCGTCAGAATCTCCGGCGTGTCAAAGCTGGAATCGAACGAGATGGAAAGCAACTGCCAGTTCACCGGCGCGTTGGAATCCGCCAGCAGAATTTTTCTGGTTTCCAAAAAGTTTTTGTTCATGCGCGGGCAATAATCCGGCAGCGGGCAGCTCGTGAAGAAAAAGGTGAACGCCACCGCGCGGCCGCGAAAATCCGAGAAGCGCACCGGCCGGCCGGTTTCGCTGGTGAATTCGTAGTCCGGAAGCGTGTCGCCGACTTGCAGTTCTGATTCGACCACATGCCAGGCCGGCGCAGGCGTAAGCGTGGCGGATTTGCCGGTTGATTGAATGTTTTCAATCCAGTCGTCATCCGTTGAAACCACGAGCGTGAAGGTGATTTCGTCGCCAGGTGCGAGACTGGCGAGGGCATTTGTATCCCGCACGGAAAAATCCATGGTCATCGCGGCCATGTAGCCGGGAATGGCCTCGTGCTTGATGGTCGCATGACGATGATCGGGCGGAATGGCCTGCACAACGCCGCGCACGGAATAGGTTTGGTTTGTCGCCGCCGAACTTGGCGGAGCGGACGGTTCGCGCTTGCAGCCGATGGCCAGCAACAGTCCGCCGAGAAAAATAATTTGCCGTAGCCGATTCATGGTTCGTTCCTCAATTTTTTAATTTCCGCCACGACGGCGGCGGGTGTTTCATCGCGCAGGCCGTCGAAATAAATTCGCGTCCGCCCATGCCTGTCCACGACCGCGATGCGCTCGGTGCCGGTGAAATTGCCAGGCATGGAGTTGAACGGATCGCTGTTGTCCTGCACAAGAAAGCTTTTGGCAATCAGTCCGTGCAAAACCGTTTTGCTGCCGGTCAGAAAGCACCAGCGGTTCGTGTCCGCGCCGAAGCGCGCGCCCCATTTCGCCAGCACCGGCGGCGTGTCGGAGCGCGGATCCACGGTGAGCGAGACGAGCCGCACATCGGCGTCGGTCGCGGTGAGTTGCTGGATTTCGGCCATGCGCTTGGTGACTTCGGGACACGTCAGCGCGCAGCCGGTGAACAAAAAACTGACCACAAGAATTTTACCGTCCAGTTCCGCGCGCGTTACCGTCCGCCCGTTTTCGTCCATCAGGGAAAAGTCGCCGAGCGTCCGTTCCTTGTCCGGCAGAATGCCGTGCAACTGGTCATGGCGCGAAAAGGTGGCGGCGGCAAACCAACTGCCAACGCCCGCGACCAGCGCCAGGGCGATGACGAGAATCAGGAACAGTTTCTCGTCACCGCCCGACCGGGATTTTTTTGAACGGTTGCGCGACGCCATCACTTTTTTAGTTTAGCCTCGGCGTCGGCAAGTTTCTTCAAGTATTTTTGCGGGTCTTTGTCGAACGCCGCCTGTTCGGACTTGTCGCAGACCTTGATTTCCTGTCCTTGATGGACAAAAACGTAAGGATCACCCATCGAACCAAGCTTCATGCCGCAGACGAGGCAGGTGTCGAGCGGATACGGTTTGGGCTTGGCAGGTTGGCTGTCGTCGGCACGGGCGGTAAATGCGACGGCGGCGGCGACCAGGATGATTGCGATAATATGTTTTAGATTTTTCATGGCGAAGTCCGGTTGAAAATTAAAACATATAGCTCACGCCCACCTTGACCAGCACCGGCGCGACGAGCTGGTTGCCGTTGACGTTTTGGAAAACCGGGACTTCCGCGTCCGCATAAATTTTTACCGGGTGCAGGTGGATTTCAATTCCCGGCGAGAGCAGCACGCGCGTGTAGCCGGAGTTGGGCGAATTGGCGGCGGCACCGTAATCCTTAGTCCGTTCGGAAAACAGAACCTGCGCCACCGGCGCAATGTTCGCGCGGCCGAGCGCCCAGCCCCGGTAGTCAATTCCGGCGGCGGCGTCCAGCTCGAAGCCCGGCCGGTATTGCGCCTGCGTCAGCGTCGGGATGTCCAGTTGCGCCTGGGAAAACCAGTCCAGCCGGTATTTTTCCGACAGGTTACCGCGATGAAAGCCGCCGAGCAGGATGTCCGTGCTGCCGCTACCGATCTGGGTGTCCCGGTCAACCACGGACGGGTTGTAATTATCATTGCCGGTCGGCAGCTTGAGGCCAAAGTTGACGCCGGTGGACAAGTCGTCCGAAAATCCCGTGTAAATCCCCTCCAGCCGGATGTCGCCCAAGCTGCCCCAAGTGGTGGCAGTCACCTGATTCGGAGCGACCTCGGTTTTGAAATACCGGTAGGCAAACGGCAGTTCAATCTGCGCGCCCCAACTGCGGTTGAACATGTATTGCAAGCCGGGCGTGATGAAGTCCGTCTCGATATGCTTGTCGCCATTGTTGGACGCCGGCGCCTTGGAATTGTTGCTCCAGTTTTGGTTTTGGTTCTGGAAGGCATAATTGACATATGCCATGCCGCCTTCTCCCGAGGGAAACATCGAGCTGGTGCCCACCTCAAAAATCCCGCAGCCGCACGCGCAGCCGAAGGCCACGCCCGGAGCCAAAACGCCCGCCAACAAACCGCCGCCGATTTTTTTCATCTGTGAATTCAATTTTCTGTTTTTCATTTTCAAAGTTAAAGATTGCGAGAACGCCAACCGGCGTCCTCAGGTTAAAGGGAATAAGTTTTGCCCGCGTCTCACGACGTTGGCCGGAAAAAACTGCGGTGAATCAGACGGAGAAGGCGCGCGGCGGCGGCACCGGCGGCTTGGAAAAAGTTGAGCCGGCGGAAATTTCAATCATCGAAAAGGCCGAACCCGGCGACGGTGAAACGAGGACAATTCTTTCCCCGGCGGGCGGAAATTCCATCTTCAACGCCGGCGCGACGGCCTCGGATTTTTTCTCTGACTTTTTTGCGGCGGCGATCGCCCGGCACAGCGGACAGAGATGCTCGCCGTCAAATGTATGTGAAACCGCCTCGGAAACGGATTGTGTGCACAGGTTGTTGGCGAGCATCGTCGTCCACGCCACGGTTTGCAGCGCCGCCCAGTGCGCGCCGGTCGTCAGAACCAGCGCGGCCACCACAAAAGATTTTCCGAAGCGCGCGAACACAAATGGAAATTAAACCGGCATCAGAAAACCGCAAGCGGATTCAATGTTCCTGAATCCAAACCAGCGTGCCGCTCGGCAACAATTCGAAAAGCGGAATCAAATCCGCATCGGCAAGGTGGATGCAGCCGCATGAGGCCGGTTCGCCGATGGATTTCTGGTTTGCCGTGCCGTGGATGTAAATGTAGCGGTGGTGCGAATCCACGTTGCCACCCTGATTAAACCCCGGCTCCAAACCTTCGAGCCACAGGATGCGCGTGGTGATTTTGGCGTCCGCAAATTCCGGCTGCGACGTGTGGCCGACAACGGCGCGCGAATTGAAAACCGTGCCCGCCGGTTCGCCCGCGCCGATTTTTTCCGCGATGCGATGCAGGCCGAGCGGCGTGCGGTTCGAGCCTTCAATCTGCCCGATGCCGAAGCGCGACGTGGAGCAGTGATACGTTTTCACGAACCTGCCATCCTCAAACAGCGAAAGCGTCTGGCCGGAAATGTGCACGACCAAAATGAATTTTGTCGGCGTCACATTTAGCTTGGCGCAAGTGGCGAGACAGGTTTCGGGAATTTTATTTTGAGAATTCATAAAACGCAGGTGCGTGCAGCCGGAAGTCAGGGCAATCGTCAGGCACAACACAGAAGTCAGAAAACTTAGTTTCATTTTTTTGCATGAAACAACACCAGTTCTAAAATCCTTAATTCCGTTACGGTTTCCAAGTTAGAAGATAACTTCCGTAAAATAGAGATTTGTTCCAGGATTTGGTTATCCGTCAGCAAGTTCTTCAGGCATTTGACATATTCCAAGTATGTTCTGGAGCATTCGTAGCGACTTCGTGAGATGGATTCCGGTTCAAACCAAACTCTGGCGACACGACCATCCCAGATGGCATATTTATCTGGCGCGAGCAAATGCAAAAACTTTGATGTGCCAACCACTGAATTATTGACGAGTTTCTCTTTTACCTCATCAATCTCCACTTCGGTTAGAATGGCCGCTCTGGCTTTATTTAGCAATTGCACGACGCTTTGCTGCTCGATTGATAGCTTTGTTGGCCTGTCAAAATCTGGAATTGTCGGCATCCATGCATAAACAATGTGGAGTCCAACTACCGCGTTATCCCAACTCAAAGGATTCCATTTAGCAAATTGTTTTATGACCGAACCGTAAAGCGGCAAGAGTGAGTCCGTTTGGATTCTGCTTTGAACTTCCTGATTGCGAGCCAGATTTAACCAATTGTCTGAATTCATAAAATGAATTCACGCCTTCGCCAGTTTTTTCACGAGCACCTTCGAGTTGCGCCCGCTCTGGTCATATTTTTCCCGGCGTGCGGGCGGCAGGTCGTCCGGCGTGCCTTCACTGAAGCCGCCTTTGGATTGAAAATAAGTGAACGCCTGTGTCGAGAGCGTGAGCAGTTCATCCAGATTCATTTCCTTGGCCTTGTTTTCAATGAACTGGATCAGCTTGCGCCCGATGCCGCGGTTTTCGTGCAACGGGTTGACGTAAAGGCACGCCAGCTCGCCTTTTCTCTGTTCGGGAAAAACGTGGAGCGCCACGCAGGCCACCGGATTTTTATCAATTTCAAAAATGAAATAGTCGGCAAGATTTTTTTCAATCATCGCCCGCGTCCGTTTCACCAGCTCCTCGGATTCCACCGCTGCTTTCGTCAGCAACTGGATCGCCCGCACGTCTTTTTTCATGGCGCGGCGGATCTGCTGATATTCGTTCGCGTAAATCAGCGTGCCGATGCCTTCGTTGGAAAACACCTCCGCCAGCAGGCCTTCGTCCACCTTGCCGTTGATGACATGAACGCGCGGGATGCCCGCCTTGCACGCCGTCACCGCGTGCAGCGCCTTGGACAGCAGCTCCGGCGCGATGTCGTTCTTTTGCATCGCAATCACGGACTCCAGATCCGCCAACAACATTTGCCGGATGAGCCGGCCTTGCACGAGAATGCCGTCCGCCGCCGTGATAAAAATCAGCTTCGTCGCCTTGAGCGACTCCGCGACCGCGACCGCCACGCTGTCAGAATTAACGCGATACGTCCGGCCATCGCCGTCGAAGCCAAGTGGCGGAATAATCGGAATAATTCCCTGCGTGAGCAACGTCTGGAGCATCTCCACATCCACCTTTTCCACCTTGCCGGTGAACTGATGATCCACGCCGCCGATGATTCCAAGCGGATGCGCGATGATGACGTTCGGGCAGACCGCCCGCAGGTCGTTCGTCGAAAGCCCTTCGAGGATTTCATGGGTCAACCGGTTCGCCGCGTGCAAGGCCAGTTGCAGCGTCTGCGCATCCGTGATGCCGGCACCGTCGAGGTTCGAGGCGGAAATTTTCTGTTCATCCGCCAGCAATTTTATTTGCGCCGACGCGCCGTGGACGAGCACCACGCGGATGTTCAACGACCGCAGCACCGCCACGTCCAGCAGGAGCGTGGCGAAGTTTTCGTCGGTGACGATCGCGCCGTCAATCGCGAGGACGAACGTCTTCTCGCGGAATTGCGGAATGTATTGCAGGATGCCCCGCAGGTCGGTTGGTTTCATTTCAACGGAGAATAAGTAAGCAGATTTACGTGGGATTCAAATAATTATTTCTGCCCCACTACGGTTTTCAGCGCGGTGAGTGAACGCTCATTTTCCTTTGGCGTGCCGATGGAAATGCGGATCCACTCCGGCAACTGGTAGCCGCCCATCGGTCGCGTGATGACGCCGAGCTTTTGCATCGCGTCAAAAACTTTCTGCCCCTCGCCCACGCGCACGAGAATAAAATTGGCGTAGGACGGCACAAATTCCAGATGCAACTGCCGGAACGCCTTCATGAAAAATTCCAGTCCGGTGAAATTATTCTGCCGCGTTTTGCGGACGTGTTCGTCGTCATCCAGCGCGGCGAGCGCGGCGGTTTGCGCGAGCAGGTTGGCGTTGAACGGCTGGCGGATTTTTTCCAGCGCGGAAACCAGTTCGGGTGCCGCGATGCCGTAGCCGATGCGCAGGCCGGCAAGGCCGTAAATCTTCGAGAACGTCCGCATCAGAATCAGGTTTTTCCGCGCGCCGAGACGGATGAGCGGAATCAAGTCCACCGGATCGGAGAGAAATTCGATGTAGGCCTCGTCCAGCACCAGCAGCACGTCGTCCGGCACTTCGTTGACCAGCTTGATCAGTTCCTCGCGCGACGCGAGTGTGCCAGTGGGGTTGTTCGGGTTCGCGACAAAAACAATCCGCGTTTTTGGCGTGATGGCGCGCAGCATCGCGGGCAAGTCGTGACCGTAATTTTTCGCCGGCACGGTGATGACGTTCGCGCCAAGCATTTTCGCAACGATGGGATAAATCGCAAAGCAGTATTGCGACACGACGATATTTGAATCCGGCGTGAGCAACGCGCGCGAAGCGAATTCAATAATCTCGTTGGAACCATTGCCTAAAATCAGATTTGAAGTCTCGACGCCAAGTTTCGCGGCAAGTTTTTGTTTCAGGTAAAACGCATTGCCGTCGGGATAAAGGTTCACGCCGGCAATGGCCTTTTGCAGCGCGGCGAGCGCGAGCGGCGACGGGCCGAACGGATTTTCGTTCGACGCGACTTTGATGATGGAATCGGCGGGAAGATTTAATTCGCGAGCGACTTCTTCAATCGGTCGTCCCGGCTGATATGTCGGCAATGTTTTGAGAAACGGAGAAAGCGGAAGGCTCATTTTATTTTGCGGTAACTAAAAACTTAAAATTCAAAATTAAAAACTGATTACTCCCCCGGCAGGTGCGCGTTCGCGCTGGGATACAGTTTTTGATAATCCGTCGCCTGCACGCCGATAATCGCCGCGACGCCGAGGATGTCGTGCGCGCTGGAGCCGCGCGAAACGTCCGAGGCCGGCCGGTTTAGGCCGAGCAAAATCTGGCCGTAGGTGTTCGCGCGGCTGACGACGCTGACGAACTTGCTGGCGATGTTGCCGGAATTCAGGTCGGGGAAAATCAGCACGTTCGCGCGGCCGGCCACCTGGCTGTCATGCAGTTTGCGCGAGGCGGTTTCCGGCACGAGCGCGGCGTCCACCTGCAACTCGCCGTCGAAGTCCGCGTCGAGATTCAGTTGCGCCGCCTTGTGCCGCGCCTGCGCGGTGGCCGCCTGCATTTTGCCGATGGACGGATGCGCGCCACTGCTGCCCTTGGTGGAAAAGGAAAGCATCGCCACGCGCGGTCGCACACCGAGCATGTGGCGCGCGAGCCGCGCGGTGGAAACGGCGATGTCCGCGAGCTGTTCCACGTTCGGCTCGGGAATCACGCCGCAGTCAGCCATGAAGAGCGTGCCGCTCTCGCCGATGCGCGTGTCCTCGACTTCCATGACGGTGCAGCTCGAAACCGCGCCGATGTCCGGCGCGGCCTTGACGATCTGGAACAGCGGTCGCAGCACGCTGCCGGTGATGTGTGACGCGCCGGAGACGAGGCCGTCCGCCTGGCGCATCGCCAACATCATCGCGCCGAAAAAATTCGGCTGCAACATCGCCTCGCGCGCTTCGGTGGGACGCAAACCTTTTTCGCGGCGGATGCGATAGAGCCGGCTGGAAAAATTTTCCAGGTCCTCGCTGGCGGCGGGATTAATGACGCGGATACCGTCGAGGGAAATCTTCAACGCCTCCGCCGCTTCACGGACTTTCGCCTGATCGCCGAGCAAAATGGGCACACCGAGGCGCAGCGCGTAAAACTGCCGCGCGGCCTGTAAAATGCGCGGTTCCGCGCCCTCGGGAAAAACGACGCGCTTGGGATGCCGCTGCAATTTTTCAATGACATTGCCGATGAAACGCATGGGCGTAAGGTAGCCGCCACCGGTGAAACTGCAAAAAGAATTTGAAACCGCCACCGAGGCACCGGGCGCACCGAAGCTGAAAAAATAAATTATGTTTACTCTGTGTCCTCGGTGCCTCGGTGGCAATTTCCCAAAACAATTTTGACTTGGCTGGGTTCGCCAGTTAGCCTTTATGCCGAATGCAGGAAATCATCGAGAAGCTTCTCGTCTTACAGGATCGCGACCGCAAACTGCTCCGCGTTACTCAGGAACTCGCCCACATCGGTCCCGAACGCGAATCCTTGCGCGGCAAGGCCGCCAGCACCCAAAGCCAGCTTGAGGCCGCGAAGCTCCGCGTGAAGCAGATTGAATCCGAGCGCAAACAGCGCGACCTCGAAATCGAAGGCAAAAAGGCGCAGATTGAAAAATACCTCAACCAGCAACTGCTCACGCGCAAGAACGAGGAATACAAGGCGCTCACCCACGAAATCGAGATGGCCAAGGAAGTCATCTTCAAGATTGAGGACGCGGAAATCGTCCTGATGGAACAGGCCGAGGCCGCGCAGAAGGAAGTTGTCCGCGCCGCCGCCGAGGCCGCCGCCGCCAAGAAGCTGGTGGACGACCAGATCGGCCAGTTGAACGAGCGCGAGGAGAATTTGAAGAAGGATTTCACCGCGCTGACCGCTGACCGCGCGCAACTGGCGTCCGCCGTGGACGACTCCACGCGCAGCCGTTACGAGCGGATTTTCAAGAGCAAGGGCGAGAATGTGGTCGTGACTGTGGAGCATAGTGCCTGCGGCGGCTGCCACATGAAACTGCCGCCGCAAGTAGTGACCAACTGCCGCGCGCAGGGGGAAATCGTCACCTGCCCGAACTGCGGCCGGATTTTATATTTCACCCGCGGCATGGAATTGACGGCGGCGGATTAATCCATGGATTTCATTCAAGGCGCGAGGGCTAAAAACCTTCGTGCCTTTTTCGTTTTTTGGTGTAATATTGAAATTGGTTTTGGCAGGGCGGAGAATCGCTCCGGGCGCAAGTCCGGGGAGGAAAGTCCGAACTCCACAGGGCGCGATGCTGCGTAACCCAGGCTTGTTCGGCTGGGATACACGCAGGCGGCCGGTTGGAAGACCGGCCGACGGACAGTGCCACAGAAAATTAGACCGCCGGCGGCGCAAGCCGTCGGTAAGGGTGAAAAGGTGCGGTAAAAGCGCACCGCGTGAAGCGCAAGCGACACGGCACGGAAAACCCCATCGGGTGCAAGGCCAAATTGGAAACCGAGGAGCGGCCCGCTCCGCGTCCGCGAAAGCGGACAGGTTTCGGGTATCGGTCGCTGAGACAAATGATTCTCTCCGTCCGCAAGGACGCAGACAGAATTCGGCTTACAGCCCTGCCAAAACCACTTCACCCTTGCGCCCAAAGGCAGAAGGATGAATGCAGAATGATGAAGTGACAGCTCCCGCAAAAAATTTCTGCATTCTCCATGCTTACTTCTTCATTCGCTCCGCGCCGTGCGCCGTGTCCGGCGGGGAAAGTTTTCTCGGGGTCCAGACCGTCGGCTCGCTTAAATTTCCCAGCCGGTCCACGGCGCGGAGGGAAATGGCCTCGGGAACGCCGGCGTTAAAATAGTAATCCGCCTGGCCGCCGGGGAAAATCTGCGTCGTCCAGTTGCCGTTCACACGTGACTGGAACAGCCAGTTGCGCGGGGATTCGCCGCCGGCATTTTCCCAGCGGACGTGCGCGGACGCCGTGCCCGTGTCCACCGTAAGCTTGGGTTTCAGCGGCGGAATCGCGGCAATCCACGGCGACGCAGGCACGAGCGTGGGCTGCGCGTAGAGCGCGCGGACGGCGGCGGCGAGCGCGGGATTTTCCGTGACGCTGCGGAGGTGATAATGGACTTCGCCGCCGTTGCTGGTCTGGGTGCGGACGGCTTGGATCTGCCGCGCGATTTCATCGGTCGAAAAAGTTTTTCCCGCCGCCGCGTCGTTCAAGCCGGCATAGACGTGGCGGCCTTTGGGGTTCTGCGCGCGCCACCATTGCAGCAGCGCCGGAAAACTTTCCTCGCGCGGCGCGATCGGCCAGTAAAGCTGGGGCGCGAGATAATCCACCCAGCCGTTGGCCAGCCACGCGCGGCCGTCGGCGTAGAGCCTGCCATAGGCGTCGAGCGCCTTGGGGCTGATGCCTGCCGGCACGCCGGGTCGCCAGATGCCGAACGGGCTGATGCCAAACTGCACCCACGGCTTCGCGACCTTGATGGACTGGGAAATTTTTTGGATGAACCGGCTCACGTTGGCACGCCGCCAGTCGTCGCGGCTCAAGCCGCTTTGCACTCCATATTTTTTCCAACTCGCGTCATCGGGAAAATCCAAAATATTTCCCGCCCAGCCTTTTTCAGGATACGGATAAAAATAATCATCAAACACGACGCCGTCCACGTCGTAGCGTTTCACCACATCGAGAACGGCATTGAGAGCGCGGATCTGGGCTTCGGGTTCGCCGGGATCGAGCCAGGTTTGCCGGCCGTAGTGGCGGATGATTTCCGGGTGCGTGCGCGTGACGTGGTTGAGCGCCGGCGGCGACTTGGATTCGGGATGCGCGGCGCGGAAGGGATTGAACCACGCGTGAATTTCGAGTCCGCGCTTGTGCGCCTCGGTCACGGCGAATGTAAGCGGATCGTAAAACGGCTGTGGCATTTTCCCCTGGATGCCGGTGAGATATTCCGTCCACGGCTCCAGCGGCGAGGCGTAAACTGCATCCGCCACCGGGCGCACCTGGAAAAAAACGGCGTTCAGGTGAAGCTGCACCGCGTGGTCGAGCAGGGAAATCAACTCCGCCTTTTGCTGCGCGACGGGCAGGCCGGGCTTGGACGGCCAGTCAATATTCGCCACCGTCGCGATCCACGCGGCGCGGAATTCACGCATGGGCGGCGGCGCGGAAATTTTCTCGTCTGCCGCCAAAAGAATTGTGGGGAGCAGCCAAAGAATGGCGAAAATGGAACTGATCGGGTTCATCCGGTTGGTCAATGAGACGCGGCAAACTGCTTTTTGGCAACGGTTTTCTGAGGTTTTCGCGAGAAACTTGACAAACGGCGGCGACTGTGTTTTAGTCATTCCGTTGCAGCCGAAATCCGGCTTCCTTCCTGGAGCCGGATGCGGGAGACCCAAAATCCTCAGCGATGAGGACGGGGCGAACGAAGCCAGGCAACTGGTTTCAAGGCCACTTTCAAGGCCAAGCCCGACAGCTAATCTCGTAGGCAATTGGAAGGGCGATCCTCTGGATTTCGCGTGTGCGAAATCATCACGGTCACCCCGATTAAAAAATGCGCTGTCGCGTCGTGCCCACGAAAAATGGCCGCGAACGGCAGCCACAATTGAATTGGTTATGACCGCAAATACATTTGCCGGCAGCTACCGGCACACGCAGCGTGGAACACTGATTCTGGCCGTGACGCTCGGCTTGGCGACGCTCTTCATCGGGCTGGGATTTACCGCGCAAAAACCGGTTTGGGTTTCCGTGCCGATTTTGGTGGTGTGTGCGTGGCTGTTTCATTCGCTCACCATTGAAATCACTGGCTGCGAACTGCGTTGGCGCTTTGGCCCGGGGCTGATCCGCAAGAGGGTTCCACTCGCGGAAATCATTTCCGCCGAACCGGTGCGGACCGGGCCGAGCTGGGGCATCCACTGGAGTCCGCGCACGGGCTGGCTTTACAACGTGTCCGGCTTCGACGCCGTGGCCGTCGCCCTGCGCAGCGGAAAGAAATTCGCTCTCGGCACCGACGAGCCGCTGGCGCTGGCAGCGCGATTGACGGAAGTAATCCAGCAAAACCAATCCGAAGCTTCTCACGCCTGAATAATTTTATGCTCGATGCCATCTACATTGGAACCGCCGTCCTGTTTTTCGCCGCGTTCGCGTTCTACGCGATTGGCTGCGAAAAGCTCTAACCCAAACTTTTATGGAAAACCTCATTCTCGGAATCATTTCCCTCGCGCTCTGCGTTTATCTCATCGTGGCCATGATCCGGCCGGAAAAATTTTAACCACCAATTATGAACGCCCATCAATGGTTGGAACTCGCGCTCTATCTCGGCGCGCTCATTCTCGTCACCAAGCCGCTCGGCCTGTATCTCGGCCGCGTGTTCGCCGCCAACGGTCGCACTTGGCTCGACCCGGTGATGCGCCCGCTGGAAAAACTCACCTACTGGATTTTTCGTGTTGACGCGACGAAGGAACAGAGCTGGAAACAATACACCTTCGCGCTGCTGATTTTCAGCCTCGTGAGTCTGCTGTTCACTTATGCAATTCTGCGACTGCAAAATCTTCTGCCGCTGAATCCGCAACACTTTAGCGCGTTGTCGGAGCATCTGGCGTTTAACACCGCCGTGAGCTTCACGACGAACACCAACTGGCAGAGTTATGGCGGCGAATCCACGATGTCGTATCTCTCGCAGATGGTCGCGCTGACCATCCACAACTTTTTCTCCGCCGCCGTCGGCATGGCGGTCGCGGCGGCGCTCGTGCGCGGCATCGCACGGCACACGGCGACGACCATCGGCAATTTCTGGGTGGATCTGACGCGCATCATTTATTATTTGCTGCTGCCGGTCTGCCTCGTGTTCGCGCTGGTGCTCGTGTCGCAGGGCATGATCCAGAATTTCAAGCCCTACACGACGGCCACCGTCATCGAACCGCAGACCGTTTCCGTCCAGGTCACCGATGCGAACGGCAAGGGCGTGGTGGATGCCAAGGGCAACCCGGTGATGACGAACCAGGTGATCAGCACGCAGTCCATCGTGCAAGGCCCGCTGGCGTCGCAGGTCGCCATCAAAATGCTCGGCACGAACGGCGGCGGCTACACGAACGCCAACGCCGCGCATCCGTTTGAAAATCCCACGCCGCTCTCGAACTTTTTGCAAATGCTCGCGCTTCTTTGTATCGGCAGCGCGCTGACCTATCACCTTGGCCGCGAAACGAAAAATCAAAAGCACGGCTGGTCGGTCTGGTCGGCAATGTTTGCCATGTGCCTTGCCGGCGTTTTGGTTTGTTGGTGGGCGGAAGCTAAAGGCAATCCGATTCATCAGCAACTCGGCGTCGCCGTCGCCGACGGCAATATGGAAGGCAAGGAAGTCCGCTTCGGCATTTTCAACTCCACGCTTTTCGCGACGGTCACCACCGACGCCTCCTGCGGCGCGGTCAATTCCATGCACGATTCCTTCACGCCGCTCGGCGGGCTGGTGCCGCTATTCAACATCCAGACCGGCGAAGTTATTTTCGGCGGCGTCGGCGCGGGACTTTATGGAATGTTGATTTTCGTCGTGCTGACCGTGTTCATCGCCGGGCTGATGGTTGGGCGCACGCCGGAGTATCTCGGCAAAAAAATCGAGGCCTACGACGTGAAAATGGTTCTGCTCGCGTTCGTCATCCTCGCGTTCATCATCCTTGGCTTCACGGCCTGGGCATCCGTTAGCAATTGGGGCACCTCCAGCCTGGCCAACAACGGCCCGCACGGCTTGAGCGAAATGCTTTACGCCTACACGTCCGGCGCGGGCAACAACGGCAGCGCCTTTGCCGGCCTCAATGCCAATACGCCGTGGTGGGACACGACGCTCGGCGTGGACATGCTGCTTGGCCGGTTTGGCATGATCGTGCCGCTGCTGGCGCTCGCCGGTTCGCTTGCGCGGAAAAAAATCGTCCCCGCCAGCGCCGGAACCTTTCCGGTGAGCGGCTTCACGTTCGTCGTGCTGCTGTTCGGCACGGTGATTCTGGTCGGCGCGCTGACGTTCCTGCCGGCGCTCGCGCTCGGTCCGATCGTCGAGCATTTCCTGATGCTGAAAGGCAACCTGTTTTAACCTGCATTTTTTATGTCCACAAAATCCGCTTCCATTTTTGACGCGAACATCATTTGGCCCGCGCTCGGCGACACGTTCCGCAAGCTCGACCCGCGCTTGATGGTGAAAAATCCCGTCATGTTCGTCACGCTCGTCGGCGCGGCGATCAGCACCGTGGAGATTTTCCGCTCGCCCGGCCAGACCGGTTTCGTTTTGCAGATCGCCATCTGGCTCTGGTTCACGGTGCTGTTCGCGAATTTCGCCGAGGCTGTCGCCGAGGGACGCGGCAAGGCGCAGGCCAAATCGCTCCGCGCCACGCGCACGCGCACCAGCGCGAACAAAATCTCCGCTGGCGGCAAAATCGAAACCGTGGACGCTGATTCGCTGCGCAAGGGCGACGTGATTCTCGTGCGCGCCACCGAAATTATTCCCGCCGACGGCGAAATCATCGCCGGCGCGGCGACCGTGGACGAATCCGCCATCACCGGCGAATCCGCGCCGGTCATCCGCGAGGCCGGCGGCGACCGCAGCGCCGTCACCGGCGGCACGCGTGTGCTCTCGGATGAAGTCAAAATCCAGATCACCGCCAATCCCGGCGAAGGCTTTCTGGACCGCATGATCGCGCTCGTCGAAGGCGCCAGCCGCCAAAAAACGCCGAATGAAATCGCACTCACCATTTTGCTCGCGGCGCTCACGATTGTGTTCCTGCTCGCGGTGGTGACGTTGAAACCACTGGGCATTTATTCCGGCGTGAACTTTTCCAACGCCGTGCTCATCTCGCTGCTGGTCTGCCTGATTCCAACGACCATCGGTGGCCTGTTGAGCGCCATCGGCATCGCGGGCATGGATCGTCTGCTTCAAAAAAATGTTCTCGCCATGAGCGGTCGCGCTGTTGAAGCGGCGGGCGACGTGGACGTGCTGCTGCTCGACAAGACCGGCACCATCACGCTCGGCAACCGTCAGGCCACCGCATTTCTACCCGCGACCGGCGTGACCGAAACCGAACTCGCCGACGCCGCGCAACTCGCGTCGCTCGCCGACGAAACGCCCGAAGGCCGGAGCATCGTCGTGCTGGCTAAAAACTTCGGCATCCGCGCGCGCACCATCCACGAGCTGCCCGGCGCACAATTTATTCCGTTCACCGCGCAGACGCGCATGAGCGGCGTGGATGTCGAAGGAAAACAAATCCGCAAGGGCTCGGCCAACGCCGTCCGGCAGTTCACCGGCGGCATGCTGCCGGCGGACGTTGAAAAAATCGTGGAGGCGATTTCGCTTTCCGGCGGCACGCCGCTCGTGGTCGCCACCCGCGAACGTGCGCTCGGTGTGATTCATCTGAAGGACATCGTCAAAGGCGGGTTGGCCGACCGGTTCAAACGCTTTCGGGCGATGGGCATCCGCACGGTGATGATCACCGGCGACAATCCGCTGACCGCCGCCGCCATCGCGCAGGAGGCGGGCGTGGACAGTTTCCTCGCCGAGGCGAAACCGGAGGACAAGCTCGCGCTCATCCGCCACGAGCAGACCGGCGGCCGCATGGTCGCGATGATTGGCGACGGCACGAACGACGCGCCGGCGCTCGCGCAGGCCGATGTCGGCGTGGCGATGAACACCGGCACGCAGGCCGCGAAGGAGGCCGGCAACATGGTGGATCTTGATTCGAACCCGACGAAGCTGCTGGAGATCATCGAAATTGGAAAACAGCTTTTGATCACGCGCGGTTCGTTGACGACCTTCAGCATCGCGAACGACGTGGCGAAATTTTTCGCGATCATCCCGGCGATGCTCATGGTCACGTTCCCGGTCATCGCGCCGCTGAACATCATGCACCTCCACAGCCCGAACAGTGCGATTCTGAGCGCCGTCATTTTCAACGCGCTCATCATCATCGCATTGATTCCGCTGGCGCTGCGCGGCGTGAAATTCCGCCCGCTCGGCGCGGTGGAAATCCTGCGGCGCAACCTGCTCGTCTATGGTTTCGGCGGCGTGATCGTGCCGTTCATTGGCATCAAGGCGATTGACGTGGTCATCGCCGGCCTGCACCTCGCGTAACTCTACCTGAACCAATTATGAAAAATATCTTTGCTGAATTTGGCCGCTCGATCGTGGCGACACTGTTCTTCGCTCTCGTTTTGTGCGGGCTGTATCCGCTCATCGTCTTTGGCGCGGGGCAACTGCTGTTTCCGCATCAGGCTAACGGCAGTCTGCTCATGGACAAATTCGGCGCGGTGCGCGGCTCGGCCTTGCTCGCGCAGAATTTCACCGGCGCGGGCTATTTTCATCCGCGCCCGTCGGCGGCGGGCGCGAACGGCTACGACCCGACCAGTTCCGGCGGCAGCAACCTCGGCCCGACCTCGTCGAATCTCGTCGCCAACATCACCGCGAACCTCGCCACCTACCGTTCCGACAACAATCTGGCGACGAATGCGCCCGTTCCCGCCGACGCCGTGACGGCTTCCGGCAGCGGCCTCGACCCGCACATCAGCGTGGCCAACGCGGAAATCCAGATTGCACGTGTCGCCAAGGCGCGCGGCTTGTCCGGGGACCGCGTGCGCGAGCTGGTGAAGCAAAACACCAGCGGCCGTGACCTTGGTGTCTTCGGCGAGCCGCGCGTGAACGTGATGACGCTGAATTTCGCGCTCGACCAAAAGTAAACGCCTTCATCTTCGTTGCGAACCGGCCTGCTTTTGAACATCATGGGCCGCGATGCCAGAGCCGATCCGACCCGCGATTGAACGATTAAAGCCGGAAGATTTTCTCCGGCTGATCGAGAAGAGCCGGCTGGGCAAATTAAAAATCTATCTCGGGCACGCCGCCGGCGTCGGCAAGACGTTCGCGATGCTCGAAGAGGCGCATCGCCTGAAAAAAGCCGGCGTGGACGTGGTCATCGGCTGGATTGAAACCCATGGGCGCGCGGAAACCGAGGCGCTGGTCGCCGGTCTGGAAATTATCCCGCGCAAAAAAGTTCCGCACGGCAACGGCACGGTGGAAGTGCTCGACGTGGACGCCATTTTTAAGCGCTATCCGACGGTTTGCATCGTGGACGAACTGCCGTTCACCAACGTCGCCGGCACCCAGCATCCCAAGCGCTATCTCGAAGTGCATGATTTGCTGCTCGCGGGCATCAACATCATCACCGCGCTGAACATCCAGCATCTCGAAAGCCTGCATGACACCGTCCTGCGCGCGACCGGCGTGGATGTGCGCGAGCGCGTGCCCGACCGGTTCGTGCTGGATGCAGATCAAATCATCAACATTGATTTGACCGCCGAGGAGTTGCGCGAGCGGCTGCGGCTGGGGAAAATTTATCCGGCCGACCGCGCCGCCGCCGCGCTGGAAAACTTTTTCACGGAAAATAATTTGAACGAGCTGCGCGAACTGGCCTTGCGCGAAACGGCCAATGCGCTGGACCAGCGCCCGCGCCTCGGCGCGAAGTCGCCGACGGAGGTCAGCGAAAAAATCGCCGTCTGCATCAGCACCAATCCGGTGACGACCGCGCGGCTGCTGCGCGTGACCTCGCGGCTCGCGGGCCGCCTGAACCGCGAGTGGATGGCGGTTTATGTCCGGCGAAAAAAAGAGGATCCGATGCGGATCCCCTCGGAGTTGCAGCGGCAATTCATCCAGAACGTCCAGCTCGCGACGGAACTCGGCGGCAGCGTCACGGTTTTGGAAAACGAAGACGTCTGCGAGGCGCTGCTGAAGTATTGCCGCGAAAACGACGTGAACCTCGTCGTGCTCGGCACGAGCGAGCGGCGCTGGTGGCAGTTCACGCGGCCGAATGTCATTGAATTTTTCATGCACCACGCGCCCGGCATCGACCTGCACATTGTTGACCCCAACGGTTGATTGGAAATTTGAATGAACATCTTTGGCTTCCTGAAAAACACGGTCATCGGCCGCGCGCGCAATGTCTCGGACAAGCGCCTTTTCCACAACATGTCGCTCGTGGCGCTGCTGGCGTGGGTCGGCCTGGGCGCGGACGGTTTGTCGTCCTCGTGCTACGGCCCGGAGGAGGCGTTTCGCGCGCTGGGCAGCCACACCTATTTGAGCCTGTTCGTGGCGGCGGCGACGGTGCTGACCATCGTCATCATCTGCACCAGCTATTCGCAGATCATCGAGGCGTTTCCCACCGGCGGCGGCGGCTATCTGGTCGCGAGCAAGCTGCTGTCGCCCACCGTCGGCGTCGTGTCCGGCTGCGCGTTGATCGGCGATTATATTTTGACCATCGCTCTGAGCGTGGCGAGCGGCGCGGACGCGATTTTCAGCATGCTGCCGGTGGAGTGGCAGCTGTGGAAACTAAAGTTTTCGCTCGGCCTCGTTGTGTTTCTCACGCTGCTGAACCTGCGCGGTGCGAAGGAATCCGTGGTGCTCTGGGTGCCGGTGTTTTTTGTGTTCGTGTTGAGTTACACGTTCGCCATCGTCTGGGCGATTTCCGCGCATTTCGGCGAATTGCCCAACATCGCCCACGGCATGGTCAACGACGTGCAATCCGGCGCGGCCGATCTCGGCTGGCTCGGCCTCATCGCCGTCGTGCTGCGCGCCTACAGCCTCGGCGCGGGCACTTACACCGGCATTGAGGCCGTCAGCAACGGCCTCAACACGCTGCGCGAACCGCGCGTGCAGACCGGCAAGCGCACGATGGTTTACATGGCGTCGTCGCTGTCATTTGTCGTCGGCGGACTGCTGCTGGCGTATCTGCTGTATCACGTCACGCCGGTCGTCGGCAAAACCTTGAACGCCGTGCTGTTTGAAAAAATCACCGCCGCGTGGCCGCCGCTCGCGTCCAAAAGTTTTGTCATTGCCGCGATGGCGTCGTCCGGCGCGCTGCTGATCATCGCCGCGCAGACGGGCTTTTTTGGCGGCCCGCGCGTGCTGGCCAACATGGCGGTGGACCGCTGGATGCCCACGCGCTTCGCCACGTTGAGCGACCGGCTGGTCACCCAAAACGGCGTGCTGCTGATGGGCGGCGCGGCGCTGCTGCTGCTGTTTTTCACCGCCGCCTCGGTCAACCTCCTCGTCGTGCTTTACAGCATCAACGTCTTCATCACCTTCAGCCTCTCGCAGCTCGGCATGGTGCGGCACTGGTGGCTCGAACGCGCGCTGGAACCGAAATGGAAAACGAAAATCATCATCAACGGCGTCGGCCTGCTGCTGACGGGCGGCATCTTGATTTCGCTCTGCGCGGTGAAATTCAACGACGGCGGCTGGGCCACGCTGCTCGTCACCGGCGCGCTCGTCGGCGTCGCCTTCTGGGTCAAACATCATTACCGCCAGACGCAAAAAAAATTGCACCGCCTCAACGAACTGGTCGCCGCCGCGCTGGCGGACGACGCCATCGTCGTGGAAAAAACGCCGCCGCCGTGCGATCCGCAGGCGCGCACCGCTGTGATGTTGGTCAATGGTTTCAACGGCATGGGGCTGCACACGCTGCTTGCCGTCGTGCGGATGTTCCCGAAAGTTTATCAGAACTTTGTCTTCGTGCAGGTCGGCGTGCTGGACGCCGGCAATTTCAAGGGCGCGGCCGAGGTGGAAAACCTGCGCGAACACTCGCAGCAGGAGGTGAGCCGCTACGTCGCCTACATGGGCAAGCGCGGTTTTTACACCGAAGCGCACCTGGCGCTGGGCACGGACATCGTGGACGAGGCGGCTAAATTGTGCGACGTCATCGCCGAAAAATTTCCGCAGGCGCAGTTTTTCGCCGGCCAGCTCGTGTTCAAGGACGAAAGCATGGTCACGCGCTGGCTGCACAACCATACCGTCTTTGAACTGCAACGCCGCCTTTACCAGAACGGCCGCGCGATGCTCATCCTGCCGATCCAGGTCTGAAAAGCAAAACCGCCCGCGACTTAAAAAATCGCGGGCGGTTTTTTGAATCCAGTTTCTTACGCGGCCACTTCCGCGCCTTCGAGAAAGCCTTGCAGATGGCGCACGCGCGTCGGGTGGCGCAGCTTGCGCAGCGCCTTCGCCTCGATCTGGCGGATGCGTTCGCGGGTGACGTTATACATCTTGCCGATTTCTTCGAGCGTGCGCTCGTAGCCGTCCGCGAGGCCGAAACGCATTTCGAGAATCTTCCGCTCGCGCTCTGTCAAAGTCGTCAGCACGTCGCTCAATTTTTCGCGGAGCAAACTGTAGCTCGTCACGTCCGACGGATTTTCCGCCGACTTATCCTCGATGAAATCGCCGACGCTCACATCGCCGTCGTCACCGACCGGCGCGTGGAGCGAAACCGGCTGCTGCGCCATCTTGAGCAGCGCGTGGATGCGCGAGACCGGCATGTGCATTTCGTCGGCCAGCTCTTCCGGGGTGGGTTCACGGCCAAGTTCCTGCGTGAGCTGTTTCTGCGCGCGCCAGAGCTTGTTCATGATTTCAATCATGTGGACGGGAATACGGATCGTGCGCGCCTGATCCGCGATGGAGCGGGTGATCGCCTGGCGAATCCACCAGATCGCGTAGGTGGAAAACTTGTAGCCACGGCGGTATTCAAATTTCTCGACGCCTTTCATCAAGCCGATGTTGCCTTCCTGAATCAAATCCAGGAACGACTGGCCGCGATTTGTGTATTTTTTGGCGACGGAAACGACGAGGCGCAAATTCGCCTCGGCCATGTGCGTCTTGGCCTTGAGGCCGCGGTCGGCGGCGGCCTTCAGCGCCTTGAACGCCTTGTAAAATTCCTCGCGCGGCAGGCGCACGAACTGTTCGAGCGTCGCGATTTTCTGCTGCTCGGCCTCGACGGCGGCGCGCTTTTCCGCCGTGTTGCGGTGGGTTTCCAGTTCCGCCAGATGGCGCACGCTGGCCTGGAATTTTTCGTGGATGTTGCCGGCCACGACGATCATTTCCTCGACGACTTTCTGTTTGTAGAAAAATTTCAGGAAAGTTTCCTGCAGCTTCGCGCCCAGTTTCTTGAGTTCCTTCTCCATCTTTTCCTTGCGGCCTTTCTGTTGAGCCTTCTGCCACGCAAAATACTTCGCGTCCACGTTCGCGTCCATCTGATGCACCTTTTTGATGAGCTTGCGCAAATCTTTCAGGTGGCCTTCGCGGTTGGCGATTTTTTTGTCAACAATGACGCGGTCGAAACGCTCCTTCGGCGGGTCGGACAAAATCTTTTCGGCAATAGCGATGTGTTCCTTCGCGGTGAAGCCGAGGCCGTAAACGATGCTCTTCATCTCCACTTCCGCGTCCTCGATTTTTTTGCAGATCTCGACTTCCTGTTCCCGCGTGAGCAAGGGAACCTTGCCCATCTGGTTCATATACATGCGGACCGGGTCGTCCAAAATTTCCAGCCGCGAGTCGTCGTCGGCTTCCTCCGGCTGCGCCTGTTCGGGTTTGGTGCGCTCGTTGCGCTCAGCCTCGGCCTGATCCATGACGATTTCCACGTCGAGGCTGCGGAGCTTGGTTAGCAGCGCGTCGAGATCTTCCGGACTCAGATTGTCCGGGAGAATGTCGTTAATATCGTCGTAAGTGATGTAGCCATGCTCCTGCGAGAGGTGCAGCAGTGTCTTGACCGTCTCGGTCAAGTCCACCGTGGTCAGCGCGCTGCCCGTCGTGGGCGGCTGGCTGTTGGCCGGAGTTTTGGCCGGGGTTTTGGCCACGGCCACTTTGACGGCCACAGGAGCCGGCTTGGCGGCTTCCGGTTTGATCGCCTTGCTGGAAATGACAAATCTCCGCCGGACGAGCGGAGTTTTGACTTTCGGCACTTTGGGCGAACTGGCACGTTTGCTGTGCGGCGCGGATTTGGGCGCCGTAACTTTGCGTTTCGACATAAATAATCAGACCAAAAAACCATGCGCCGGTTCAGAAAAATTGACGATTGACCGTAAAAACACGGCTTCTGACGAGACACCCGCGTTCATGGCCGTGAAGCTGGAACTGCGAACACCAGAAGACTGACGCGCGTCAATACTAGCCCTTTTGCTGGAAATTACAAGGATAATCTTTGCTTCACCACCGGCTTTCTGACGTCAGAAGCATCCGTGCCGGCGGTTGAAAATGGAAATTTCCGGCGCGAAGTCAGCCCGCCGCCCGCACCGCCGCCACGTCCCGCGCAATTTGATCGACCAGTTCCGCCAGTGAACCAAAACGCCGTTCATCCCGCAGTTTTGCCCCCAATTCCACCTCCAGCTCCGCCTCGTATAGGTCGCCGCTGAAATCCAGCAGGTGCGCCTCCACGCGCAACTGCGGCTGCGCCGCCGCCACCGTCGGACGCGTGCCGATGTTCAGCGCGACACGATAAAATTGTTCTTTCAATTTTGTGCTCGCCGCATAGACGCCGTTTGGCGGCAGGATCAAGCCGGTCACATCCAGATTTGCTGTCGGGAAGCCCAGTTCATTACCGATTTGATCGCCCGTGACGACGCGCCCGCAAATTGCATACGGCCGGCCAAGCATCTGGCTCGCCGCGTCAAAATAGCCCGCGCGGACCATTTCACGAATGCGTGTGCTGCTCACCACCTGGCCGTCGAGCGCAACCGCCGCGAGGCCGTGGACTTGGAAACTCAGTTCCGCGCCCAGTTTTTTCAACAGTTCCACATTGCCGCTGCGCTTGTGGCCAAAAACAAAATCCGCGCCGACGCAAATGCTGTGGATTTTTCCGAGGCCATGCGCCAGTTCGCGGATAAAAACCTCGCCGGATATCTCGCTGAAAGTTTTGTCGAAGGGAATTTCCAGCAGCGCGTCCGCGCCGAGCGACTCAATGGCGCGCAGTTTTTGCGAACGCGAAAAAATCTGCGGCGGCACACGCTCCGGCGCAACGATGGCGTTCGGATGTTTGTCAAACGTGACCACCAGCGCCAGCGCGTCATGCGTGCGCGCGTCGGCCACGGTCTGCCGGATGATCTGCTGGTGACCGAGATGCACGCCGTCGAAAACGCCAATGGCCACACAGGCTTTCCGCTGGCCATTGCCCAATTCGTTCGCGGCGCGGATGATTTTCATGGGTCACGCATTGGCGGCGAGCTTCAAAAACGGCATCACCCGTTTTTCCAGTTCCGCCGTCGTCAGTTTCAAAATTGTGTCCAGCGGCAGCGCATCAGCCACGTCGAACTTCCCCGACACGCTGCGCCGCAAAGTCGTCAGGTGTGCGCCGCAGCCGAGCTTCTGGCCAAGGTCGTGCGCGATGCTGCGAATGTAGGTGCCCTTCGTGCAGGCCACGCGAAATTGCCCGAGTGGTTCCGCGTAACTTGTGAAACGAAAATTATAAATGTGAACCAAGCGGGCCTTGCGCTCGACCTCAATGCCTTTGCGCGCGAGTTTGTAAAGCGGCACGCCGTTTTTTTTGATGGCGGAAACCATCGGCGGCATCTGCATTTGGTCGCCGATGAACTTCGCCGCTTCTTCGTTGAGCTGATCCAGCGTCAGCACCGGCACCGGCAGCGACGCCGTGATTTCGCCGTCGCAATCGTAGCTGTCCGTCGCCTCACCGAATTTGATCGTGCCTTCGTAAACCTTGTCGTCGCCCATGAGCCGCTCGGACAATTTCGTGCCGCGACCCAGAACAATGATTAAAAGTCCGGTGGCGTTCGGATCGAGCGTGCCGCAATGGCCGACCTTCTTGATGCCAAACTTGCGGCGGATGGCGTCCACGACATCGTGCGAAGTCGGGCCAGCCGGTTTGTCAACGAGAATGGCGCCGTCGAGTGCGGAAAAATCTTGCATGAAAAAGTGGAAATTACTTCGCGGCCTTCAGCGCACGTTTCACGGCGGCGATGACCTTGCGCTGCACCGAAAGCGGCTTGCCGGGAATGCGCGCGCCCGCTGCCGCCGGATGGCCGCCGCCGCCGAACTGGCCGCAGATTTCGCTGACGTTCACACGGTCGCTTTTCGAGCGCAGGCTGATGCGCGTCATTTCCGGTTCGATTTCCTCGAACACGCAGGCGACGACGACCGGCTCGATGGCGCGCAGGTGGTCAATCAGGCCTTCCGTGTCGTCGCTCTCCGCGCCAGTGCGGGTGAAATCTTTTTTCTTCAGCCAGAGCCAAGCGATGCGGTCATCGTCGGTCAGGCGGAATTTGCTGTAAACATGTTTGAGCAGCTTCGCGCGCGAAAGCGGATAGGACTGGTAAACTTCGTCGCAGATTTTTGCAAGGTTCGCGCCGCGCGTGACCAGCTCCGCGCCGGCATGAAACGTGCCCGGCCGCGTGTTCGGATACTGGAACGAGCCGGTGTCCGTCGAGATGGCCGCGAACAGCAGGTCGGCAATCGGCGGCGTGATCGGCCAGCGCGCGACTTTCAGCAGGCGGTAAACCAGTTCGCCGGTGGAAGGCTCGCGCGGCGATACCCAGTTCACGTCACCGTAACGCGGGTTGGTTGCGTGATGATCAATGTTGATGAGGACTTTGCGCTGTTTGACACAATCACCGACCGTGCCCAGCCGCTCGTAACTTGCACAGTCGGTGGCGATGACGCAGTCGAATTTTTCGCCGCGCTTCGGCTTTTCAATCAGCCCGTCGCCGACCAGAAATTTGTATTTCAGCGGAATGGCATCCTGATTCCAGACGGTGACTTTTTTTCCTTCGTTACGCAAGGCAAGCGCGAGGCCGAGCTGCGAGCCGATGCAGTCGCCGTCCGGCCGCATGTGGCCGACGATGCAAAAAGTTTTATGTTCGCGGATGACCTCGATAATCCGATCGATGATTTTCGGGTAACTTTTCACGATTCGGCGGTGGAGCCGCCTGCCGGCGGCACGGGTTTGTCCAGTTCATCCAAAATTTGCAACACGCGGTTGCCGCGCACGATGGAGTCGTCCACGATGAATTTCAGCGTTGGCGTGTATTTCAGAACCACCGATTTGGCGACGAGTCCCTGAATGCGAATACGATTTTGTTCCAGCACTTGCAGGCCGTGCTTCTGTTGCGTCGGGTTGCCGAGAATGGTGATGAAGACGACGGCGGTGCGCAAATCGCCGCCCACATCAATGTCGTTGACGGTGATGAGGCCGACGTCGGTGACGTGGAACTCGCGGCGGATGACCTCGCCAATCGCGCGCTTCAGCAGTTCGCGCACACGCTCATGTCGGAGATTGGGCATGGCAATTAATCGTTAATTGCGCGGCGCGTCACAATTTTGCCGCGATTTTTTCCACCGCGTAACATTCGATGGCGTCGCCCACCTGAAATTCGCCGAAGCCCTCGATGCGGATGCCGCATTCCATGCCCATGCGCACCTCGTTGGCCTCGTCCTGAAACCGGCGGAGTGACTGCGTGACGCCCTCGTAAATGATGTCTTTTTTGCGGCGCACGCGCACCTTGCCGCGCACGATGCGGCCGGCGGTGACCATGCAGCCGGCGACGGGAATGCCCTTGGACAATTCAAAAATCTGCCGCACTTCCGCCGAGCCGACGACGGTGTCCTTGAGGTCGGGATCGAGCAGGCCGGCCATCGAGTCCTTCACCTGGTCAATCAATTCGTAAATGATCGCGTAAAGTTTCACCTGCACGCCGGCGTGTTTCGCTTTTTCGGCGGCGGTGCTGTCGAGTCGCGTATGGAATCCGAGGATGACGGCCTTGGACGCGGACGCGAGCGCCACGTCGTTTTCCGTGATAGTGCCGACATCGCTGTGCAGCACTTCCATTGAAACCTTGTCGGATTCGATTTTCTTGAGCGCCTCGACAATCGCCTCGACGGAACCCTGCGTGTCCGCCTTGACGACCACGCGCAACACCTTGCTCGACGCCGCTTCGAGCGACGCAAACAGGTTTTCCAGCGTGACCTTCGAGCGGTTTTCCAAATCCTGGCTCTTCGCCTCCTGCGCGCGTTCTTCCGCCAAAACTCGCGCGGCTTTTTCGTCGTCCACGGAGCTGAACTCCCAGCCCGCTTCCGGCACGCCGTTCAAGCCCAACACGCTGACGGCCACGGACGGCCCGGCTTCTTTTAGGCGCTGGCCTTCCTCGTTGATGAGCGCACGAACCTTGCCGTAAAACTCGCCGCAGATGACGACATCGCCGAGATGCAGCGTGCCTTTGCGCACCAGCACGGTGGCGGTCGGGCCGCCGGCCGAAACTCCGGACTCGATGACATTGCCCTTCGAGTTGCGGTTCGGATTCGCCTTCAGCTCCAACAAGTCGGCCTGAAGCAAAATCATTTCGAGCAGCTTGTCCACGCCGACCTTCGTCACGGCGGAACACTCGACGAAAATCGTGTCACCGCCCCAATCGTCGGGCACGAGACCTTTTTCCTGCAATTGTTGGCGGACGCGCAATGAGTTCGCGTTCGGATGATCAATTTTATTTACAGCGACAAGAATCGGAACTTTCGCCGCCTTCGCGTGCGCGAGCGCCTCCAAAGTCTGCGGCATCACGCCGTCGTTAGCCGCGACGACGAGCACCACGATGTCCGTGACGTTTGCGCCGCGTGCGCGCATGGAGCTGAACGCCGCATGGCCAGGCGTGTCGAGGAAGGTGATTTGCGCGAGCTCGTTTTTGCGTTCCGGATGCGGCACGGCAATCGTATAGGCACCGATGTGCTGCGTGATGCCGCCGGATTCGCCCGCCGCGACATTCGCCTTGCGAATCACGTCGAGCAATGACGTTTTGCCGTGGTCAACATGACCCATGATGGTCACGACCGGCGCACGCGGCTTCAAATCCTCCGGCTTGTCGTCAATGTCCAGCTCGACCTTTTTCTCCGTGGTGTGGACGACGCCCTCGCCCTTGGCGCGTTTCTCCGCTTCAAATTTATAGCCGTAATGGGCGCAGACCTGCGCGGCGATTTTTTCGTCAATGGACTGGTTGACCGTCGCCATGACCTTCAGTTTCATCAGCTCGGCGATGATGGCAAACGGCTTTTGCTTTAGCGCCTCGGCCAGCGCGCGCACAACGATCGGCGGCTTGATGGTTATGACCTGCGCATCCGCTGGCAGGGAAATTTTCGGCTGCTGGGGCGCGGCGGGTTTGGGTGCGGGCGCACTTTGCATCGGCCGTCCATCGCGTCCGCGTTGTTGAAACTGTCCGCGTCCATCACCGCGCTGCGCCGGCTGGCCGGAACGACCGCCTTGCGCCGGCTGGCCCGGACGGCCACCAGCGGTTTGCGGGCGGGGCGGCGGACCGCCACGCTCGCCGCCGCGTTCGCCAGGACGCGATGAGCCGGGGCGCGGAGCCAATTGGATGAAGCCGACCTTCTCCCCCATCTGCGGTTTCGGCGGCGCGGGGGGAATAACCGGTTTTGGCGCGGGTGGCGGAACAGCGGGTTTGGCCGGCTGGGGAATTTCAGCGACCGGCGCGGACGCGGCTTCGACAACCGTTTGCGGTTCGATGACTGGTTCCGGCTGGATTTCTGCGACGGGTTCCGGCGGCGGTTCCGGCGCGTGGATAATCTGGATTTTTTCCTCGACTACGGCCTTGGGTTCCTCGACCGGCTTGGGCGCGAACCGGGCGGCGACGACCGGGTTGGTCCGGATGATTTCTTCCTCAAGCCATTCGGCACTGATTTTATCGAGCGAGCTAGAGGGAACCTTGGCGGCAGCAATGCCCAATTCCTTGGCCTTCGTGAGAATTTCTTTGTTCTCGAGGCCAAGTTTCTTCGCAATGTCGTAAACACGAACGGGCATAAATATTTTTTACCGCTACCAACCGGAATGTGCAATTCGCCTTCATGGCTCAAATCGCAAAAACAAATTTCACTCCGCTCGGCACCATAAAATCAATGATTGGCGGTCTCGCCACCAACGCTCAACTGGCGGCGGCCCAGTTCGGCGCGCGCGGCTTCCAAAATCGCCGCCGCGCTTTCGCCGACGCCGGGAATGTCCGCAATGTCGCCGGGCTCCGCCTGCACCAAATCTTCCAGCCGCGTCACGCCGGCGTGCACGAGCGCGTCCGCCTGCTCGCGCGTGATGCCGGGAATCGCCGCGATCTGCTCGACGGCTTCCGCGACCTTCTCATCAAAACCCTTGGTGACGATGACTTCGGCGTCAATGTCCACTTCCCAGCCCGTCAACCGCGCCGTCAGCCGCGCGTTCTGGCCGCGCTTGCCGATCGCGAGCGAAAGCTGGTCTTCCGCAACGAGGACGTGCACGCGCTTGCGCTGCTCATCCAATTCGATGCTGCGGATTTGCGCCGGCTCCAGCGCCTTGGTGACAAACGCCTTGATGTCAGAAGACCACGGAATCACGTCCACTTTTTCGTTGTTCAGCTCGCGAACAATATTTTTTACGCGCTGACCACGCAGGCCGACGCACGCGCCGACCGGATCCACTTTTTGGTCGCGGGAATAAACGGCCATCTTCGTGCGGAAACCGGGTTCGCGCGCGATGCCCTTGATCTCAATCGTGCCGTCGTTGATCTCGGAAACTTCCAACTGGAACAGCTTCACGATGAACTTCGTGTCGGCGCGGGACAAAATGATTTCCGGGCCGCGCTCGCCTTCCTGCACCGCCTTGATGATGGCGCGGATGCGTTCGCCGACCTGATATTCTTCAGTCGGGACGCGCTCTTTGTTGGGCATGACCGCCTCGTATTTGCCGAGATCCAAAATCACGTCCGAGCGGTCGAAACGCCGCACCGTGCCGCTGACGATGTCGCCGACGCGATCCTTGTATTCCGTGAGCAGCATGGCCTTCTCGGCCTGGCGCACTTTTTGCATCAGCGCCTGCTTGGCGTATTGCGCCGCGATGCGGCCGAAACCCTGCGGTGTCACTTCCTTTTCGATTTCATCGCCGACCTTTGCATCCGCCTTGATGCGGCGCGCGTCAAACATGGAAATTTGGTCGTGCTGCGAAATGACCTTGTCCGCGACGATGAGCTTGGCGAACGCCTTGATGTCGCCGTTCTTGGAATTCATCTCCACGCGCAGCTCGCGGGCGGGGCCGACGGCCTTCTTGGCGGCCTGCAAAAGCGCCTCCTCGACGGCAGCCATGAGAACCTCACGGCTGACGCCTTTTTCGCGCTCCCAAAACTCTAATCCGGCAATAAAATCTGCATTCATAACTGATTTGCGGCGCACTTTGCGGCGACATCCAGCGAACAAAAAAGCCGGAAAGACTTGTGTCTCCGACTTTCGCACGCTGGTGAGCCAGCAATTAAACCGCTTTGTGATTGGAAAGTAGCCATTCCCGCAACGCCCGTCAAGCCCAAACGCCGCGCGTCAAACCCACACAAAATGCGTGAACCGCACGCCGGCGCGGAATGGGGAACTGCGTATTTCTTTGGAAAACGACGCGGCATGTGTTCTGCTAATTAAAATGTATGAAGCCAAGCCGCTCTAATCAAAGTTGCCGGGCGTTCACGCTGGTGGAAGTGGCGGTGGTCGTGGCTGTAGTGACAGTTTTGGTGGTGATAATTTTGCCGAAACTTGCTGGGTCAAAAAGTGGTCGCAGAGCAACTTGCGTCAACAACCTAAAAGAAATAGGGATGTCCTACCGACTTTGGGCCGGTGATAACAATGAAAGATTCCCGATGGAAATTTCCGTCACGAACGGCGGCACAATGGAACTGGTGGCAACCGGGAATGTCGTCGCAACTTTCCAAACCATGTCCAATCAATTGAGCACGCCTAAAATCTTGGCTTGCCAGCAAGACAAAGAACATTTTGCGGCGAGAAATTTTGGCGCCGGCTTAACAAGCAAAAACATCAGCTACTTCATCGGCTTGGATGCAAAAAACAACCAACAGCCCCAAATGATTATGTCCGGTGACGACAACCTTACATTTGGAAATGTTCCCATGAAGTCTGGCCTGCTGCTGCTTTCACCAAAGGCGAATGTGGTTTGGACATCTTCGCGACACACTTTTGACCATCCTCCTATTGGCACTCTGAAACGTCATCAAATTTACGGCAACCTTTGCTTCGGTGACGGAAGCGTTCAAATGATAAACAATTCCAGCCTTAATAATTATTTTCAACAAACCGGCCTCGCCACCAACCGGCTTGCGATTCCGTAAGGTAGGGCGGGCAGTCCACTGCCCGCCGGCGCTTGCTAACCAGCGCATTCGGATTCACCGCGACGGCGCGCACGGAGTGACGCACCCTACCAAATCTGTGTTTCATCTGCGCCCATCTGTGGCTAGATTCCCCGCGTGAAACTGTTTTACACCGGCCCGGTGGTCAACGCCGAGATGCTCGTCACGATGCTGGAACGGCACGGCATCGCCGCCACGCAGGCGTTCGTGGACGCCACGTTGCCGGACGACGGCGACCTGAACCGCCCCGCCCAAGTCTTCGTGCCGGAAACCGATTACGACCGCGCGTTTCAGCTTTTTTACGCCGAGCGGGAGGACGAGCTGTGATTTTCCGCCGCAAGTTTTGACTTTTGCGGACGCGGCCGGTCGTGTTCAATCACTGCCTTATGGATCAGACCCATCCCCTGACGACGACGGCGTTCGAGCTGCCGGGCTTTCGCATCACCAAATCATTCGGCGTCGTGCGCGGCATCATGGTGCGGTCGCGCTCGGTCATCGGCAATTTCGGCGCAAGCCTCCAGTCCATCTTCGGCGGCAACATTTCCATCTACACGAACCTCTGCGAGCGCGCCCGCGAGGACACGTTCAACCTCATGCTCACCCACGCCGGCCAGCTCGGCGCCAACGCCGTCATCGGCGTGCGCTACGACGCCACGGAAATCGCGCCGGGCATCACCGAGGTGCTGTGCTACGGCACGGCGGTCTTCGTGGAAAAGGCGTAAGGCACGATGAAGGCGTTGAGTCCAGACAGTTTTCTCGCGCGGGTGCTGGGACGGCTCACGGCGGCGATTATCCGCCGGCCGCGCTGGTTTTTCTGGCCGCAGGTGGTGCTGTTCATCCTGAGCATCGCGGTCACGGTGAAGTATCTCCAATTCGACACGAACCGGGATAATCTCGTCGGCGGCAACCAGCGCTACCACCACAACTTTCTGGAATTCCAAAAGGAATTTCCGCAGCAGGACGACCTGGTCGTCGTGGTGGAAAGCGAAAACGTGGAGAAGAACCGGCAGTTCGTCGAGCGGCTCGGCGCGCGGCTGGAGGCGGAAACGAACCTGTTCAAGGACGTTTTTTACAAGGGCGACCTAGCGATGATGGGCAGCAAGGCGCTGCTGTTCGCGCCGGAAAGCGACCTCGCCGGCCTGCGCGACACGCTGAAGGATGACCTGCCGTTCATTGAAAAATTTTCGCGGACGACGAACCTGGTCTCGTTTTTTGAGCTGGTCAACACGCAGTTCCGCACCGCCAAGCAGGAGGAAAACGCGCAGAACGACGCGCTGATAAAATCACTGCCGGCGCTGGAGCGCATCCTCCAGCAGGCGCGGGACAGCCTCGAACGCCCCGGCACGCCGCCGTCGCCGGGCGTGACGGCGCTGTTCGCCGCCGGCGACGAGGCGACGGCGGGAACTTACATCACATTTAACCAGGGAAAAATTTTCCTCGTCACCACGCACGCGCCGAGCGACGACTTGAGCGACGCCGCGGTCGAGCGCATCCGCGAGCTGGTGCAGCAGACGCGGATGGAAGTCACCGGCGTCAATGCCGGGCTGACCGGCCAGCCGGTGCTGGATCACGACGAGATGGCGCAGTCGCAAAAGGACACGACGGTGGCGGGCGTGGTGGCGCTGGTGTTGTGCGCAATCATTTTCATCTACGGCTACAACGAGACCGGGCGGCCGATCAAGGCGATCATCTGCCTGCTGTTCGGGCTGGCCTACACCCTGGCGTTTGCGACGGTGACGGTGGGGCACCTGAACATTTTGACGATTACGTTTCTGCCGATGCTCATCGGGCTGGCGATTGATTTCGGCGTGCATCTGATCACGCGCTACGAGGAGGAATTGCGCCACGGCAAAACGGAGGTGGAGGCGCTGACCAAGGCGATGGTGTTCACCGGCCAGGGCATTTTCACCGGCGCGCTGACGACGGCGGGTGCGTTTGGGGCGATGGCCTTCACGCATTTCAAGGGCATCCAGGAGATGGGCGTCATCTGCGGCGGCGGCCTGATGATCTGCCTGATCCCGATGCTGACGATCTTGCCGGTGCTGCTGCTGCGCGGAAAACAAAATGTCATGGACCACACCATCCAGGAGGACGACCGCCGCGCGCACATCGAAAGTTTCTGGCTGGAACGGCCGGTGCTGGTGGCGCTGGTGATTGTGGTAATCAGCGTGGCGGCGGCGTTCGAGGCCCGGAAAGTTTTCTTCGATTACAACCTGCTGAATATGCAGAGCGCCGGGCTGCCGGCGGTGGTGTATGAGCAGAAGCTGATTGATTCGGCGGATAAATCCGTGCTGTTCGGCGCGGTGGTGGCGGACAACCTCGACGACGCGGTCCGGCTGGAGAAAAAACTCCGCACCCTCACGAACGTGGTGGCCGATGTGGAATCCATCGCCGGCTTCCTGCATCAGGACCAAGGCGCGAAGCTGCAGCTTATCTCCGACATCAAGGCCGAGGTCGCGCCGCTGGATTTCAATGCGCCGGACCTGCGGCCGGTGGATGTCTATGACTTGAGCCGGACGCTGTATTCTTTCTCCGGCTATCTGGGCGCGGCCCTGGACGAGGTCAGCAAGACGGAGCCAGTGCTGGCGCAGCAACTGGCGTCGCTGCAAAAAACCGTGCTGGCGCTGCGCCGCACGATGCTGGCCGGCGACAATTCGGCGCTGGCCGAACATGGCGAAAAACTCGGCGAGTATCAGCAAGCCCTGTTTGACGATCTGCGCGTGACGTTCCAGACGCTGCAAAGGCAGGATGACCGCGCGCCGCTGCACATTGCGGACCTGCCGCCGGCGTTGCGCGACCGGTTTGTGGGCGTGACCGGGAAATTTTTATTGCAGGTCTATCCGAAAAAAAATGTCTGGCAGCACGACAACCAGAAAGAGTTTGTCAAGACGCTGCGGCGCGAACTCGACCCGCAGGACACCAACCTGCCGAACATCACCGGCACGCCGGTGCAACTGCTCGAATACACGACGCTGCTTAAGGACAGCTACATCACGGCGGCGTGGTATTCGCTGGCGGCCATCGCGGTGATGGTCTTTTTCCATTTCCGCAGTGTGACGGCGGTGGTCTTGGCGCTGATTCCGGTCGGCCTTGGGACGCTTTGGCTCGTGGGCCTGATGGGTTGGCATGGCGTGCCATTTAATCCGGCGAACATCATGACGCTGCCGCTGGTCATCGGCATTGGTGTGACCAATGGCATTCATATCCTGAACCGCTACGCCGAGGAGCGCACGCCGGGAATTCTGGCGCGCAGCACGGGCAAGGCGGTGCTCGTGTCGGGGTTGACGGCCATCGCGGGATTCGGCAGTCTCATCCTTGCGCAGCATCGCGGCATCCACAGCCTCGGCTACATCATGTCCGTGGGTATCGCGATGTGCATGATTGCGGCGCTGACCTTTTTGCCGGCGTTGCTGAATTTGATTGGCCGCTGGAAACCGCTGGTGGAAAATAAAAACCCCGATGCTGGCAACGCATCGCCAACACCGGGTCAGGAGGAACCGAGGCAAAAACCTCAATTGAACCAAATTTAAGTGATAAACCGATAAAGTCAATCTCAATGTTAAATGCGCCCAGATTTAACTTGGATAAATGAAGTTCCCAGACAAAATAACGATAAAGAAAAAACGGTCTTCCACCGGCAGCAACCAATGTTACCGGTGGTGGTTGGCGTTGGCTATCGTTCTCGCCGGTTTCTGTCATTCAGCAGCGGCGGACGGAACGAACAGCTTTGGATTTATTTTTGACCACTTCTATCTAACGCTCGAAGCCGGCCAGCGCACCGAGGCCGCCGGGCCGTTTTATTATTCGCAGCAGACCGAGGATGAAAGCATGCTCGCGTTCCCGCCATTTTATTCGCGCGTCAGCAATCCGTCCGTGGAATACACAAACCAGGATTTCTTGTATCCGCTGCTGACGCGTATCCAATATGGCCAGGAGCGGCGCTGGCAACTGTTCCAGCTCCTCAGCTTTTCCGGCGGGCAGGAGCCGACCGACGCTGACAAAATCCGGCACACGATTTTTCCGTTTTATTTTTCGCAGCGCTCCAAGACCGACACGAATCTGGACTACACCGCGTTTTTTCCGTTTTACGGCACACTGAAAAACCGGCTGTCGCGCGACGAAATTCACTTTGTGCTGTTCCCGATCTACAGCGAGACGCGGAAGAAGGATGTCATCACAGACAATTATCTTTACCCGTTCGGCGACGTGCGCCATGGCGACGGTATGCACGGCTGGCACATCTGGCCGTTGGTCGGCACCGAGCAAAAAATTGTCACCCTGCACACGAATGGCTTTGGCGACGTTGAAACCGTGGGCGGCTACAAGCGCTCCTTTTTTCTGTGGCCGCTGCATCTCAAGCAGGACAATGGCATCGGCACGGACAACCCGGAAAAATTCCGCGCCAGCATCCCGCTTTATACCTACACGCGCTCGCCCAAGCTGGATTCCACGACCGTCATCTGGCCGTTCTTCACCTGGATGGACAACCGCGAGAAAAAATATCGCGAATGGCAGATGCCCTGGCCGTTTGTGATTTTCGCGCGCGGCGAAGGCAAGACCACCTCGCGCGTCTTCCCGCTGTTCAGCCAGTCGCACAACGATACTCTGGAAAGTGATTTTTACCTCTGGCCCATCTACACTTTCCGACGCACCCATTCCGATCCGCTCGACCTGCGGCGGACGCGCGTGGTCTTTTACCTTTACGAAAACACCGTCGAGAAAAGCACCCAGACCGGCATCTGGAAACAGCGCGTAGATATGTGGCCGTTTTTCACCTGGCACCGCGACTTCAACGGCAACCAACGGCTCCAGGTCTTCGCGCCCATCGAGCCCGCTGTGCCGGAAAATCCTGGCGTCGAGCGCAACTGGTCGCCGCTCTGGTCGCTCTGGCGCGCGGATACCAATCCCAAGGCTGGCGCGGCCAGCCAGTCGTTGCTGTGGAATTTATACCGCCGTGAGACTGCGCCGGCGCACAAAAAAGTCTCGCTCCTGTTCGGCCTTTTCCAGTATCAATGTGACGGGGACAGCAAACGGACAAAGTTGTTTTACCTGACCGTTTTCAAAACCACCGCCGCCCAATGAAACCGCGCCTGAAATATGTTTGAGAACATCGGAGAAATCATCCTGCTGTTCTGGCGCACGCTGCTGGCCCTGCCGCAAACGTGGCGACAGCGGCAGAAGGTGTTTGACCAGTTTTTTGAGATCGGCAACGCCAGCCTGCTGATGGTCTGCGTGCTGTCGTTTTTCATCGGTGCGGTCATCGCCTTGCAGACCGGCCCGGTGCTGGTGGAACGCAGCCTGCCCAGCGCCGTCGGCGGCGTCGTCGGCATTGCCATCGCCAAGGAACTCGCGCCGGTGATGATGGCGATTCTCATCGCCGGCCGCATCGGCTCGGCGATGGCGGCGGAAATCGGCTCGATGCGCGTGTATCAGGAAATTGACGCGCTGCGGACGATGAACATCAACCCGATCCATTACCTCGTCCTGCCGCGCATCCTGGCCATTGCCGTCGCGCTGCCGATGCTGGTGGTTTTTTCCGTGCTCGTCGGCTGGTTCGGCGGCGCGGTGGTGGCGGACATGAACCACCGCATGGAAATTCCGTTCCGGGTTTTCTTTTCCGACCTGCGCGATATCGTGGAAATCAAAGACGTGGCCAACGGCGTCTTCAAAAGTTTCTGTTTCGCCATCATCATCGGCACGGTGTCGTGTCATCAGGGCTTGGTGACGATTGGTGGCCCGCGCGGCATCGGCCGCTCGGTCACGAAGGCCGTGGTGAACTCCATCGTGCTCATCGTGATTTTTGACTACATCCTCACGCGCTTCCTGCTGAAATGAGCGAGAACCCGAACAACAATCATTCCGGCGTCGGCCTCGTCGTGCGCGGCCTGCGCAAGAGTTTTGACGGCCAGGAAGTGCTCAAGGGCGTGGACATCGAGGTGAAGCCCGGCGAAATTTTCGTCATCATGGGGCCGAGCGGCAGCGGTAAAAGCGTTTTGCTGAAACATCTCATCGGCTTGGAAGAACCGGATGCCGGCGAAATTTTCATCAATGGCGAACCGCTGACCACGCCGGAAATCGCGGCGAAATACCGCATGGCGCTCGTGTTCCAGTCCGGCGCGTTGCTCAACTCGCTGACCGTCGGCGAAAATGTCGGGCTGTATCTGACCGAACATCGCCTCAAGACGCCGGAGGAGATTGAAAAAATTGTCATCGAAAAACTCGACGATGTCGGCCTGAAAGACGCCGTCCACAAGATGCCCAGCGAGCTTTCCGGCGGCATGAAAAAGCGCGCCGCCATCGCCCGCGCGCTGGTCATCGAGCCGCAATTGATCCTTTACGACGAGCCGACGAGCGAGCTGGATCCGCTCTCCGCCGTCGTCATCGGCAACGAGATTTTAGACCTTAACCGCCGCATCCACGTCACCTCGCTCGTCGTGTCGCATGACCGCGACCTAGCGTTCGGCGTGGCCGACCGCATCGCCGTCATCATTGACGGGCAGATCGTCACCGTTGGCACGCCGGCGGCGGTGAAAAATTTCAACGACCCGCGCGTCCAAGAGTTTTTGAACGCCGATTTCAAACGTGAAAAATAAACGATTACGCCTATGAAAAATTCACTGGAAACCAAGCTCGGCTTTTTTGTGGCCATCACCGTGTGCGCCGCCGTGCTGATTATCGAAACGCTCGGCAGCGCCGACCTGTTCAGCCGCGGTTACCACGTCAGCGCGCTGTTCGACTCGGTGCAGGACTTGAAGGTCGGCGACCGCGTGAAGATGGCCGGCGTTGAAATCGGTCGTGTGGAAAAAATCGAGCTAGCCGACGAAAAAGTCAGCGTGACCCTGAAACTCAAGCCGACGGCCGGCGTGAAGACCGACAGCAAGGCCATCATCAAGTTCACCGGCCTGATGGGGCAAAATTATGTCAATGTCTCGTTCGGCGCGCCGGGTTCGCCCAAGGCCGAGGACGGCGCGGTGCTGCAAACGCAGGAGCAGCCGGATTTGAGCGCCATCATGGACAAGCTCGACAAGGCGGCGACGGGCATTGCGAACTTCGGCAACAGTTTCACCGGCGACAAGATTGACAACCTGGTCGGGCCGCTCACCGATTTCATCAAGCAGAACAGCGCGCCCATCACGGCGACGATTGCGAACGTGAAAAATGTCACCAGCCAGATCGCCGCCGGGCAGGGCACGGTGGGCAAGCTGATCTATGAGGACGCGCTTTACAACACGGCGCTGAACACCGTGAGTAATTTGCAGGACACGGCTGCCTCAGCCAAGGACATGATTGCCTCGGCCAAGCTGATGATGAACGATGTTTCCGCCGGCAAGGGCACCATTGGCAAGCTGCTGACGGACGAGACGCTCTACCGCGCGACGACCGCCTCGATGACCAACCTCGAGTCCATCCTGATCAAGGTGAACCAGGGACAGGGCACCGTGGGCAAGCTGGTGAACGACCAGGATTTTCTCAAGAACGCCAAGCTCTCGCTCCAGAAGCTCGACAAGGCGGCGGACGGACTGGAAGACACCGGCCCGTTGAGCGTCATCGGCATCATGGCCAACCAGTTTGGATTGTAAATTTCCGATTTACGATATGCGATTTACGCGCTGCCGGAAATTTTAGGGCGGCTCGTAAATCGTCAATCGCAAATCGTAAATGGTCAGGCCAGCCCGAGATTTTTCACGACCTGCACGGTGGAATGCGCCTTGTTGAGCGTGTAGAAATGCAGGCCGGGCACGCCGGCGCGCAGCAACTCCTGGCACTGGCGCGTGGCGTATTCGATGCCGAATTTCAAGGCCGCCTCGTCGTCGGTTCCAATCGCATCCAGCTTTGACCGAAGCGCCGGCGGGATTTTTGCGCCGCACATCTGCGTGAACTTCACAATCTGCGTCGCACTCACAATCGCCACAATGCCCGGCACGATGGGCACGTTCACGCCGAGCTTCTGCGTGAGGTGGTCGCGGAATTCAAAATAGTCCGCATTGTCGAAAAATAATTGCGTGACGATGAAATCTGCGCCGGCCTCGACTTTATCTTTCAAATGTTGCCAGTCGGCGTGCTTGCCGGCCTTGCAGGCGATGTGGCCTTCGGGAAAGCCCGCGACGCCTACGGAAAAATCGCCCTGTTCGCGGATGAATTTCACGAGCTGCGCGGAAAATTCAAATCCGCCGGGCGTGGATTTGAATTCGCCGCCGCCGGGCGCATCGCCGCGCAACGCGAGAATATTTTTACAATTGAGCGCGCGGATTTTTTCGAGCAGGGCGCGGACTTCTTCGCGGGTGTGGCTGACGCAAGTGAGATGCGCGAGCGCGGTGAGGTTATATTCGCGCTGGATGCGATCTACAATCATCAACGTCTTGTCGCGCGTGCTGCCGCCGGCACCATAAGTGACGGAGCAAAAATCGGGGTGCGCCGCAAGCAGGGCAGGAAGATGTTTTTCAAAAAGGGCGCGGTCGCCTTCGGCGGTCTTGGGCGGGAAAAATTCCAGTGAGATGACGGGCTGGCCGGTGGCTTTTTTGGCGGCGTAGATATCGCGGATGAATTTCACGGGGCTGGATTATGCCGGAAGCAGGGCGAAGTGAAAACAAAAAGCCCCTGCCGGCGAAAACCAGCAGGGGCCAAGGATTCTAAATCAAATTAGAATTTGTAAACCAAGTTGGCGTAGATGCCAACGGACGAGGATTTGTCAATGGAGACACCCGTCGGCAAGATATAGCCAGCTTCGCTATAGTAATCGCTGTTGACAACCTTGTCGTAGCGGACTTCCAAGCGGCTGACCACATTGGCCCAGAGGTCGTATTCGACCGTTTCGGTGAGGGAGACACCACCGTCGCTACCCAGTGACGCACCGCTCTTGGCGTCCACTTCCCAGTATTCAGCACGGGAGTTGAAGCTCAACTTGTCCGTGGCCTTAATGGTGTTATACAAACCCCAGATGTAGTCGTCAGCATGCACACCAAAGCTTGGAGACACGGAATGCTGGACACCGCCCAAGTTTTGCACATAGTCAAACGCCGCACCAAAGGTGACGTTCTTCCACGGGCTGTTCAAAGTCGCACCAGCGTAATAGTTGACCTGGTTGCCACCTTGACTTCCAGTTGTGTCACGTTGAAACGCAGTATTGCCTTGCTGACCGCCAGCCTGACCGCCAGCAAAACCATAGACCATGCCCGCATAGAAAGCGGAGCCAGAGGCCCAACCCCAGTTGCTGGGAGCGTTAAAGGTCACAGAACCCATGACAGTCTTGTGCCAGGGGCTACCATTGCTGGTGCTGTAATCATTACGGGTGTTGATGCCAGCCGAGAGGGTGTTGGCCACGCCAGCGGAGAATGACCATTCGTCATTAACCTTGTAGGAGGCGAGCACACCAGTGTGTTCGGTCGGTTCAACCGCCCAAGCCCAAGAACGGGTGTAGTTCGGGTTGCTGCCAGCGTCGAAAGATTCGTAGCCGATGATGGTGTTGAACACGCCAATTTTCCAGTCAATGCCGTTGCCGATGGGCGTGCGCAGGGCGATATAGGCCTGCTGGATGGCAAAATCACTGAAACCATCGTAGTAGTAACCGTTGCCGCTTCCGTAGTTGGCGGGATTATAGCCGACGGCGTCCGGGCCGAAGAGCAGGTCAACCTGATAGCCGGAGGCCCAGGGAGATTCATCCTGCGGTTTGGCAATCGAGAGCTTCACGACATCAAGATTGAAGCCGTTGGCTTTGCTGCCTTGGAGCGGAATGTTGCCAGCGGGTGCGTCGCCAACATTGTTATTACCAGGGGTCAACTGCCAGTTCGCCGAGGCGCTGACATAACCGCTGATGGTGGTGTTCGAGAGCGCGGTTTGCACCGAGCTCAGTTTTGCTTCGTCTGCGCGAACGGCGGAAGCCATGCTGACGGCTCCGACGGCGGCGAGACCCAATGTCCATTTATTAAACTTCATCTATTCCTCCGATGTTGTTTGTTATTTGTTTACTGCCATGATCGGGGTAAAAACAGTTTACCCCAGCACCTTGCAGGTGCGTTTGATTTCAAAATTAGGGAAAAACGCGCCAATTGACAACAAAAATTTTTCTGAATGTGGTTTGAATAATAGGCTGGATTTTAACAGTTTATCAAAAACAGCCGTTTAATGGCTGCCTAATCCCCGAAATTTTTCGGTGAAAAATCGTTTCCGGCAGGCGGAGAAAAGCCGATTTGAAGATTTTTAACGTCCCGGCATCCGCCGGCCTTGGAACAAATCGTGCTGATGTTTCGAGCCAAGGTGAGGATTGCGCTTGCAATTCCGCCGCATTGAATTATTCACGGACACAGGTATGCCATTATTTGCCTACACCGCCAGAGAAACGGCCACCGGCCGCGAACTTCGCAACACCGTCGAGGCCGCCACCGAACAGGCCGCCATCGCCGCGTTGCTCAACCGTAACCTGCTCGTCGTGGAGATCCGCGAGAAGACCGCCAAACGCGGCCAGACCCGGGGCGGCAAGGTGGCGCTCAACGACCTCGTTGTCTTCACGCGCCAGCTCGCCACGATGATTGACGCCGGCATCGCCATCGTCCAGGCACTGCAGGCGCTCGCCGACCAGACGCCCAACAAGGTCATGCGCGACACCATCCGCGACGTCTGCTCGCGCGTGGAGGCCGGTGAAAGTTTTTCCGAAGCGCTGACCCGCCATCCCAAGGCGTTCAACCGGCTCTATGTCTCGATGGTTTCCGCCGGTGAAAAGGGCGGCCTGCTCGCGGAAATCCTCGGCCGGCTCGCCACCTACCTAGAAAACACCGAGCGGCTCCGCAAAAAAGTGAAGACCGCCCTGATGTATCCCACCGTGGTCAGCGTCGTGGCGGTCTGCATCACCATCTTCCTTCTGGTCCGGGTCATTCCCACGTTCAAGGAGGTCTATTCCGGCTTCGGTGCCAAGCTGCCCGGCCCGACCCAAGTCTTGATTGACATCAGCGAAATCGTCCAGAGCTACCTGATTTATCTCATCGTCCTGGTCGGCGCCGCCGTCTGGGGCTGGTTATATTTCATCAAGACCCGGCAGGGCCGCGACTTCTGGGACCGGACCCGCATCAAGTTGCCCATCTTCGGCGTCATCGCCCACAAAATCTGCCTCGCGCGCTTCACGCGCACGCTGGCTTCGCTCGTCCGCAGCGGCGTGCCAATCCTAGAAGTCCTGCAGATTGTCTCCGCCACCGTCGGCAACACCGTCATGGAAAAAGCCATCAAGGCCTCCGCCCTCGACATCGAGCGCGGCGAAGGCATCTCGGCCGCGCTGGGCAAGCACCCGATTTTCCCCAGCATGATCATCCGCATGCTGAGCGCCGGCGAGCAGACCGGCAACATTGACAACATGCTTGAGCGCGTCGCCGACTTCCTCGACGAGGAGATTGACACCACGCTCTCCGGCCTCATGTCGCTCATTGAGCCGCTGCTCATCGTGTTTCTCGGCATCGTCATCGGCGGCATGGTTATCTGTATGTTCCTGCCCATCTTCAATCTGGCGAACATCGTCAACGGCGGCCACTGAAAATCTGAAAACCAAAAACCGCCGGAAGATTTTTCTTCCGGCGGTTTTGTTTTTGGAAAACGTTTTGCGTTCCGTGCGTTCGGTTGCGGCTACACGGAAACCATTTTTGCCGGCTGCGGCTGATAAACTTTTATTTTCGGCCAGCGCAAATTGATCTGTTCCTCGAACCATTTGCGCGCCGCGTCGTCGCCGTGGCCGAGCAAAACCGCGCGCGGCGACACCTGCCCGACGAACTCCAGCAGATCCTGCCGATTCGCGTGTGCCGTCAGGTCGAACTCCTGCATATCGCAGCGTTTCGTCACCTGTCCCGCGCTCGGGCTGAACACAAACGTCTCGCCCGGCTTCGCCGCCTTCAAATGGCCCGCCGGCGAATCCGGATCAGCGTAGCCCACGAAGAAAATACTCTGCTTCTCGTCGCCGATCATCCGCGTCGCCAACGTGTGCGCCGCCGTGTTCTCGCTCATCATGCCAGCGGTGATGACAAAAATTTTCCCGCCCGTCAACTTCATGCTGTCCGCCTGGCCCTTTTCCAGCACGACCAGCTGCAACGCATCGTTCAGGTGCAGGTTCGTGTGCTGCCGGTGCATCCGCGCCGCCTCGATGTCGTAAATCTCCGTGAACACGCGCCCCAGCCCGCCAATATAGATTGGCTGCTTCTTCAATTTCCCCTCGCGCATCAGCAGCGCCAGCAGCGCGAGAATTTCCTGCGTGCGCCCGAGCGCGAACGACGGGATCATGATGGCGCCCTTCTTTTTTTCCGCCGCGTGAATTGCCTCAACGAGCCGCGCGATTTCTTTTTCGCGGGTAAAATCCTTTGGCACCTCGCGGTTGCCGCGCGTCGTCTCCATGATGAGCACATCCGCCTTCACGTCCTCGAACCGCGCGCTTTTCAAGATCGTCTGGTCGTGAAAACACACATCGCCGGTGTAAAATATCGTCTCGCTTTTTCCGCGTAACAAGATGCCCGCCGAGCCGAGCGTGTGGCCGGCGTCAAAAAATTCCAGCGTCGGCGACGGCTGCCCGACCCGCGCCTTGTGATAAGCCTGCCAGTCCACCTCGCGGTTATATTTAAAACCCTGGAAGTGCGGCGCAATTTCGTCCAGCTCGTCGTGCGTGTAGAGTGGGTATTCGCGGATGCCCAACTCGTCGCGCTGGCGCGTCATCACGTTCACCGAATTGTGCAGCACGCGTTCCACGAGCAGATAACTCAGCTCCGTCATCAGGACGTGCGCCTTGGGAAATTTACGGCACGCCAGCGGCAACGCGCCGACGTGGTCATGATGGCAATGCGATAGGGCGATGGCATCCACGTCATGGGTGCCGGCCTTGTTGAACAGCGGCATCGCGTCGCGCCCCTCGCGTTTCGGGTGCATGCCGGCGTCAAGCAGGATGCGGTGTTCGTCCAGCTCCACTAGCCACGCGCTCGCGCCGATGTCCGTGTCCGGGTTCAAATTCGTGACGTTCACAAGCTAATTGAACCACAGATGCGCGCGGAGGGACACAGTTATTATCGCAGTATCATAATCAGATGCGCCCAAGAACTTAACGACGATACCAAAGCTCAATCTATTTGTGGAATTCAGGTCACACAAAACAGCCAGAGCCGTCGTCCAAAGAGTCAAGTCGATATTGGCTGCTGATTCCTCATTCTTCAGTCCAACCAGTCGTCACTAGGGAAAATGCATGAGAGGATGCGAATGAGCTTGCCTTTGACCCCCATTCGGGCAAAATATGCCTCGGACGGCACGTAGCGGGGCAAGGTTCGCATAGTGGGTTTTCTGCCATAAATCAGCAGATTTTGACGTTGGTTCTACAGCTTTCATGCAAGCAGTATCAAATTGTCAAGCTGACGACGGATGGCAAGCGGTAAAACTCAATAAAATCAACGGTCGCACCCATAGCTCAATTGGATAGAGCGGCTGACTACGGATCGAAAAAAGGACTTTTGGCTATGTTTAGCTGCGGTATTCAATCACTGATTCGATCAGTGTCCACAATGGTATTATTCGTTTCTGCTTTTGCTGCGTTTGGTCGTGTTTGGCTATAAAAAGTGCAAACAATATAGAAAAGCAGTATAGAAAAAGCTGTTTGGAAACGCTTCAAATTCTCATTCCGCGACTGTGATTTTGCTCGTGACCGTGCGTGAGCGAATGCTTTTGGGAGACGGCTTGCGGTGTGCATTTATGGATGAATGCGTCCACGACTCGGCTCAAGTCCTGGCCGGGAAATTTCTCCGATAAAAATTCCTTCACCTGCGCGGTCATGGCCTCCGTCCAAACCTGCAACGTCTGTGCGAGCATAATGCCTCAGCACAACCTTGAATGACTCATTTGACGCCGACGCCCGGAAATTCGTCCGCAAATATGTCAACGATCCCGATCCTGAAGTGGCTGCCGAGGCCAAAAGATTATTAGCTCTGCCTGATTTAAACCTTAAACCTAAGCAGCTGTGAAACTGAATCTCACGGACGGCCTCGCGCTGGGTTTGAGCGACGGTATGTTTGGGTTGTTCAGGGTTGCGCGAAGGTGACGGCAAGGGCGCAGATCGAGGCGTGGACGGGATGTTGAAATTTTACGAATACGAAACCGCCAGCGCGGGGGCAAAGCCTGAAAAGAATCGTGAGCCGATTCAGCGGCGCATTTTGGTGCAGGTCAAAGGCGGCGGGGTAAAACGAAGCGATGTCGCAACCCTGATTGGCGATGTCAGCAACCAGAAATTTGCCGCCGGGGTTTTAATCACGCTTGAACCGCCAACGAAGCCAATGCGCGAGGAAGCGGCGGACGCTGGCCGATACAAGGCAAACTTGTTGGATGAAGAAAAGTCATATCCGAAAATTCAGATTTTAACGGTCGAGGGGTTGATGGATAAAACCGAGCGGGTTGACGCGCCACCGCAAGCAAATCCTTTTTTGAAGTCAGAACGTGAGGGGGTTCAAGAAAAACAGCAAAATCTGGTCTGAAAAAAATAAATTCAATTTAAGACACTGCCAAATTCCATGCAGGACTGCCTTCCTTTTGGTATATCACCAAAACAACGAGAACGAATATCCAAAGTCCCCAAATCGCAGAAACGACTCTCCCTAGACGATACGTTGGCAAGGATGTGAGTTTTGATTGTCTTCCTTTGGCTTCAATTTGAGCCTCCTCACGTCGGCTGTTATCCGGCGGCGTGGCCACAATCGTCTCGACCAGCGTCTTCACCTCGCTGACCTGCTGGTAGCGGAGTTCGGGTTTCTTTTCCAATGCACGCAGCACGACCTCATCCAGGCGCACGTCTATCTGCACCTTCTTGGACGGAGGCTGGAGCTGTTTGCCCGGCAGCTCGCCGGTGAGCATTTCGTAAAAGACCACACCGAGCGAATAAATATCAGCCCGACTGTCCACACGTTGCGGATCAGTCTTCTGTTCAGGTGCGCTGTAACCCGGAGTTCCAAGAGCGGTTTGGGTGGCGTTTTCCGGTGTAGCAGTTCTGCCGGGATCGCCGCCGCCGTTAACCGTGCCGAGCATCTTGGCGATGCCAAAGTCAGCGACCTTCACGCGACCAGCTTTGTCGAGCAGCAGGTTCTCAGGCTTGATGTCGCGGTGGACGATGCCCCGGTCATGGGCGAATTGCAGCGCATCACACAACGGCGGCACGATGGCCAGCGCCTCCTCCGGCGTGAACTTTCGCGCGCGCAAGAGCTGCCGCAGGTTCATGCCGTCCACAAATTCCATGATCAGGTAGTAAAACCCGCCCGCCTGCCCGAAGTCGTGGATGGTGACGATGTTCGGGTGGTTTAATGCGGCGAGCGCCTGCGCCTCGCGTGTAAAGCGTTCCGCAAACTTTGCGTCCTGCACGCGCTCCGGGGCCAGAAGCTTGAGGGCAACCAAGCGGTTCAGGCTTTTCTGCCGGGCTTTGTAAACCACGCCCATGCCGCCGCGTCCAAGGCATTCGAGGATCTCAAGCTGCGGGAAATGCGGGGCGATCTGTGCCGGCGGCAAGGGCGGCTGCGCGGCCGGCATATCGTCGGTGAACACGGTTTCCGTCTTCAGATTCAACGCCATGAGGCAACGAGGGCACAGCCCGGCAGGCGCGTTCGCCGGCAGGGGCGTGCCGCACTGGGGACATTTCGGCAGCAGTTCTGTGTTCATGCCCGATACTTACCGGTTGGCGGCAGGTTGTTACAAGGTTGATGCATTTTATTTCCCAGCCAGGGCGGCGGCCAGATGGCGCAGTTCTCCGTCCAGCTCGGCGCCGTCGGCCAGCGTCTGGGAAATCTCCTCGCGATAGATTTCGCGAAAGCGTTTCCGGAGCCGATGCACGGACACCCGGCCTGCACCCTCATTCACGCCGAGTTGTTTCGCCACGGCCGCGTAGTCAATCGCCCCGCGCTCGGCCATCAGACAGCCTTTGAGCACCTCAAAATCACGGGGTTTTCCCGCGGCGGTGAATTCGGCGCGCAACCGGTTCACCGTGAGTTCCAGCAGGGTGATGGCCCATTGTTGGTCAAAGATTTCGTCCGGGGCGAGGGTCTGGCTGTCCGCCGCGTATCGGCTTTCCGCGAATTCCGTGTCGAATCGGGCATGGGGCTGGCCGCCGCCGCGGCGTTGCGCAGAAGCCCGCCGCCATTCCTTGCTCATGAAGTTTTTCAGCGCAACGATGAGGAACGTCCGCAGCTTGCCTTTTTCCCGGTCGGCGGCCTCGAGCCAGCGTTTTTCGAGCAGGCGGTAGAAGAATTCCTGTGTGAGATCCTGGGCATCATGCGCCGACTGACCGTAACGCCGGACGTAGGCGTAGAGCGGATACCAGTAGGCATGGCAGATGGCCTCCAGCGCCGCCGCCGATTCGGGCGCATCTTTCCGGGTGGCGGCTAACACCAGTGTCCACCGGGTGTGCGGAAACAGCTTCGGCGCTTCACTGGATGACGTCTGGCTGGTCACGGGCATATCGTATCCATGTGAATTACCGGAAACGAGCGGGTTGTTACAGAAGAAGCGTGAAAAAGTTGTCACACTCCGAATGGGAAGGTGAAAAGCAGCACACGTTTCTCCCGCTACCGGAGGGATCCGCGGCTCCGGATGCGTGCGGTCATCAAAACATTTTCAATTTGCCGCGCGCCCGTTGCTCCCCCAAAATGTTCATGCGGGAAGGTCTCGACGGGCGCATGACAAAGCAACTGACATAAACCATGAACACAATTGCCACCCAATTTGGTGAAGTCACGTTGCTGGCACCGCCGCCGGGACTGGTGCAGGCCATCCGCGACTTCCTACCGTTCGGCTTGATCCACAACGTCCCTCCGGAGCAGGGCGCGGACTATGGGCTGGTCATGCAGTGCGGTAAACTGGAGTTGCTGGGCGTCCGGCAACAGCCCGAAGACGCTTCCTATGAGCAGTGTCTTCGCGCGCAGGAGGACAACAACATCCTGATTGCCCACAGCGTGGCCGGCTATCTGAAGGCTGGCTTCGCCGGCCTGTTTCTGCCCTGCACATACTTGACCACCAAGAAGCGCCCGCTGTTTCAATCGGGCATCGCCTATTTTGGCTATCCCTCGCCGCACGGCCGGGAGTGCCATGAACATCCCTTCGGGAGCACCTTTGACGGCCAGTTTGGCCACGGCTTCACGGCCATGCTGACCGAGTTCATGCGCGCTCTGACGCAGAGTTCGGCGGCCACCGGCATTCCGCTGCCGCCGCCGAAGGGGCTGAATGTCCGTTACCGCCGGCAACTGGGCTATTTGGAATTTGGCTTCCTGCTGGTCGGCGCGCAGGTGGTCTGCCTCAATACGCGGATTGCGGACAACGACCTCACTTGGACGGCACTGCGGGAAACGGGCATCACCACCGTGTTCCATCTGCCCTGCCTGCCGGCGGCCATTGAGGAGGCGCAACTGCCCCTGGCTAAACCGTCGGTGGCTGGGGAGGCCTATGAAAGCTGATGGTTGAGGGCGTGGACAGAAACAACGCGCATTGAACCGGCCCGGCGGTTGCGTTAATTTCCGCGCATGACAAAAGAACCGGAGGCGGCAGTTGTGGCAGCGGATGCCGCGCCGGAGCCTTCGGCGATTTCAATTGAGGCCGTAAAGCGCTTTTTGCCATGGCTGGTGGCGGTGGCCTTCTTCATGCAGTCGCTGGACACCACGATCCTGAACACGGCGGTGCCCGCCATCGCAAAGGCGCTGGGCATCGCGCCATTGAGCATGAAGGCGGTGCTCTCCAGCTACACGTTGAGCCTGGCGGTGTTCATTCCCATCAGCGGCTGGATGGCAGACCGGTTCGGCACGCGCCGGGTATTTGCCTGGGCGATCGGGACGTTCACCCTCGGCTCGCTGCTCTGCGGCATTTCGAACAGCATCCATCTGCTCGTGGCCTGCCGCGTCTTGCAAGGTTTTGGCGGCGCGATGATGGTGCCGGTGGGGCGGTTGACGCTGGTGCGAACGTTTCCAAAGTCCGAGCTTATCCGCGCGATGAGCTTTGTGGCCATTCCGGGTTTGATCGGCCCGATGCTCGGCCCGGTTGCCGGCGGATTCATCGTAGGCTATTTCCATTGGCGGATGATTTTTTTCATCAACCTGCCGGTGGGATTACTTGGTCTTTACCTAGTCTTCCGCCATCTGCCGGATTATCGCGAATCAAATCCGCATCCGCTCGACTTCGCCGGGTTGATCCTGTTCGGCACGGGCATCGGGCTGCTTGCGTATGTGCTGGAAGTGTTTGGCGACCATTCTCTGAGCATGACCAAGATGGCGGTCTTGCTGGCGGTTTCCATCGTTTGCCTGGCCGCCTATGGAGTGCGGGCGGCGCGCATCAAGTTTCCCTTGCTGCAACTGAAGCTGTTTGGCATCCGGACATTCCGCGCGTCCGTGAGCGGCAGTTTTTTCACGCGGCTGGGGATCGGCGGAATCCCGTTTCTATTTCCGCTGCTGTATCAGGTGGGACTGGGGTTCACGCCGATCGAATCCGGCCTGCTCATCATGCCGCAGGCCGTCGCCGCCGTGAGCCTCAAAATCGTGCTGCAAAAAATCATGAAACGGTTCGGTTACCGGCGCATCCTGATCTCCAACACATTGATGCTTGGGATGATGATCATTTCATTTGCGACCATCGGCGCGGGCACTCCACTCTGGCTCATTGTGATGCAGGTGTTCAGCTATGGCGTGTTCACGTCGCTCCAATACACCAGCATGAACACATTGGTCTTTGCGGATGTGAACGAAGAACAAACCAGCGGGGCCAGCGCCATCACCAGCACGGTGCAGCAGATGGCCATCAGTTTTGGGATTGCGACCGCCTCGCTGCTGACGGCGCTGTTCATCCCCGACCGTTTTCACACCAGCGCGCCGCAGATGATTCATGGTATTCATCTGGCGTTCCTGATTCTCGGCGGATGGACCATTGTATCGGCCCTGATTTTTTGCGAGCTGAAAAAAAACGACGGTGACACGCTGAGCCTGCACAAGGCGCTGCATCATGCTGAATGAACCCGCCAAGCCGCGCTCGCCCTGCCGACCTTGCGCCAGGCGCGCGAACGCGGGAGCGATCCTGACCTTGCTGGTGGCTGGACGCCGCCATCCAGGAATGTGAAGCGAAATGACCGGGACGCCCCTGTATTCATTCCAGAATTGAAAGTGGCACATGTCGGGCATCGTCAGGCCGGGCAAGCGGGCCGGCGCGCCGGCAAGCGACGAAGTCAACCACGCCTCTGGGCACCGTGCATCCCGGCCCATCCTCATCAGAAATCATTGGAACGGGTTGACAAGCCTGAAAACATCCCATACAAGACTTGCAACAGCCAGCATTCGAGCGCATGCAATATCCAGGGGCTGGAATTTCTAGGGCGTGTGGGCAGAGCTTTGGGTTTGGTGCCGACGCAGCGCGCACGGATTCAGCCGATTGTTCCAAGATGAAAAAACTATTTTACATTTTATCGCTCGCAATCGGCGTGGTTGAAAGCGGCTGCGATACCATCGGTTCTTCAAAAAACCATCCGCCCAGTCCGGCCCAATTACAGGCGGCCACAGCCAATTGGAACAGCCTCAAGCCGCCCGGCCAGCAGGTAACGGCGCTGGTGCGGGATAAGGCGGGCAATGTGTGGGTCGGCACGGAAGGCAAGGGCATTTACCGCTGTCATCCCGACGACGGAACCAACCAAACTTGGATGCAGTTCACCACCACCAACGGGCTGGGTGACGATAACGCCTACAGCCTGGCCGTGGACAGACAGGGTCGCATCTGGGCCGGCCACCTTAACCACGGCGTTTCGGTGTTCAACGGCACGGGCTGGAAAAACTATGATGTCCCTAACGGCCCCATCGGCGAACGCATCTTCAAGATCGCCGTCTGCCCGGCAGACGGCGATGTGTGGCTGGGGACGAGCGCTGGGCTGACACGGTATTCGGTGAGCAGAGACACCTGGAGCCACATTACCCGGATTGCCGGGAACCAGATGAGCAATGGAGAAATGGAATGGCCGAAGGCCACAGGCCGGGGTCATCGGATAGAAACCTTTCAGCATCCATCATCTGCCATCAGCTATGGTTCCGGCCTGCCGGGCGATCAGATCAACGCCATTGCGTTTGATGCGAAGGGGAACATTTACGTCGGCACGGAATGTGATGGCATCGCGATGGCCGCCCGGAAGTCGGATTACCGCATCTGGAAATCTGTGCCGGTGGCGGATCAATCAGTGCCGGCCTATGAGGGTTCCGGCCTGCCGTCAAAATTGATCAATGACCTGCTGGTGGCTCCGGACGGGACGGTTTATGCCGCCACCTGTGGCGGGCTGGCATGGAGCCGGGACGGTGGGACAACATGGAATTTCCGACGCGGCCAGGATTTTGCGGCCAAGGTGAGTTTGCTGGCCGGCGGCCCACCGGCAGGTTGGTCGGGGACGAATGCGCCGGAAGGTTTGTTGCCGGAAGATTATGTGACGTGTTTGGCCGCCGATGCCGGGGGAGTGATCTGGCTGGGATTCAGGCAAAAAGGCCTGCTGGCGATGGATGGCACTTCACAGACCAATCTCTGGGCCTTGCCACCAAAGGAAACCGGCAAGGCGGATTATGCCCGCGCCATCTTGCCGCTGCCGGCATTTCATCCGTGGCTGGCCAGTTACGGCGGCGGATTGTGGCAGGCGACTGAATTGTCGCCGCCACCGGAGGAGAAAATGAAAGTTCCAGCCGTGGCAACAGAAGCGCCGTTTCCCTCGCCAGCCAGACCCCCGACGCTGGCGGAACTCACCACAATGCTGGAAGCCGTTAAAAAGTTGGGGGCGGAAAAAGTCTTGCCGCAGTGGAAGACCTTGTCGGTGAACGAGGCGGTTCAATCATGGAGCGCCCCGCTGACTTATTCAACCAATGCCGCCTATCTGGGCGACGACTGGCGGACGTTGGGCGACTGGACGGGACGGTATGGGCGGCAGCATGGCATCCTGTGCGCCGCCGCCAGTCCTATGAATCATAACGTCGGCTGGGGCTGGCGGATCAACATTGATCCCCACATGGGCGCGCACCACCAGGCCGGCGACAGCCTGCGATATTGGATTGATTCCGCCCATGTGAAAACGGACGACCCGCGCTGTCCTTATTCGACCATCGTCGGCAACCGCCGTATCGGTGAATGGTGTGACAATGGCCAGGTCTATTCGATGGATTATGACGGTCCCGACTTGTGGATTGCGGTGGGGCTGCCGGACGGGGTGTTCCGCGTCTCGGTTTATTTTTGCGACTACAACGGGCATGGCGGCACACAGCGGGATCGCGATTATCTGCTGGAGCTGAAACCGTATGTCACCGAAGCAGCGGCCTGGGACAAGCAGCCCACGCTGGCGCAATGCCGGGTGCATGATTTCTGGGGTGGCGTGTATAAATCCTTCATCGTGACCGGGGCGGGCAAATATCATTTCAAGATCGGTCGCAATTACAGTTTCAATACGATGTGCAACGCGGTGTTTGTTGACCGGTTGGTCGGCCCCGGCTTTGCCACGCCGGACAAATCCTGGCTGCCAGCCATGGAGCATACCATGTATGAACCGCCCACGGTGCCACCGGCAGACCCGGCACATGACACGCCCGAACTGCTCAAGGCGCGCGAACTGTGGACGGCCCTGGATACGGCGTATGCGGTCAAAGCCGGCGTCGCCATGCAAAGCGAATTCCGGCTGGCCGCGTATCAGGCCGCCTTGGCCGCAAATGCGCCGACGAACCTGCTAGCCAACTGGCGCTGGAAAATACCGTGGTGGACACCAGGAGACCGCCAGGAGCAACACGCGATTGTCGAAACCGCCTACGACAAGCGGACGGGGATGGTCAAGAATCACCAGCCATTTTGAAAACGAGAGAACCGTCCGCCGGGAAGTCCTGATATTTTTTGTTTCGCGGGTAATGGGGCAGAGCATCATTGGGGATAACGAGCCGGACTTGGTGATAGGTGAAATCAATGGCGGCAATAATTCTCTGTGCGATCCGTGATCGACATAGATTTTAACAATGCCTAAAGCATCATTGAACCAGCCCCAACGAGGCCGACAAATATTGGCTGGCTACCGCCGAAGCCATACCACACAACAAATATTTGAAGATCGTAAAGAAGATTCCCGTTGTTAACCAGAGCGGGTCGCGGAACGCCGAAAAGTGAAGAGGACAACCTTGCGGTCTGAACCGGCTGCGTAGAGGGTGCCGGTCAAAAGCTTGGGTTCGGCATAGTCGAATAGTTCAGTCGGGGTGGAATTGGTGGGAGCAGCGGAGCAGAACGCCGTGTGGCTGGCAAACCACAGCAGCACCGGGACGGCCAGTCGCACCGATGACCAGAACTGGCTGAGTGAATTGTTCATGCGGGCAGTTTACTGGGTGGACTGAAGATAACACCATCAAAACCACCATCCCGAAGGCTGCAGAGGCGTGGCTAACATTCACCCGAGCCCTTTTCTTTAGCCAGGAATAATTATCAAGGTTGCCCGCCTAAACGAATCTGCCCGAGAACTTCGAGCATCTCTTCCGGCCGGTCGCAGTCGCCCAGAGCCGCAAAAGATTTTCTATCTTTGAGAAAGTTAGAAAACGTAAGCACCAAGGACAGGTAATGTTTTTCTTCCGAGCTGGGCACGGCGAAAAGCACCACTGTATGCACCAAGGGCGCGGGCGGCGGCCCCCAATGAATGGGGTGCGGCGCGAGGCCAACCGCAAATGAAAGCTCCTTGAACGCCCCTTTGTGCGCCAGCGGAAAAGCCACGCCGTCAAAAACTGCCGGAGCCATTTCATCGTGTTCCATCACGGCGCGGCTAAAAGTTTCGATGTCATCAATCCGCCCGGCTGCTTTCAGCCGCTGGCAGAGTTCGGCAATGACACTTTCACGATGGTCGCCGGCCAAACGAGGAATGAGCAAGGTGGACGCAGTATATTGCGCAAGGGTGGTCATAGGCTTCGCCTTCGAGCATGGCACGAAAAGCAAAAATTAAGCAAGCGCTTGTTGAAATTAAAACAGGTCGGACAGCGGGTTGGCCAGAAACGACATTGCGCAACCGCCGCGTTTTTGTTTTGCTGGCGATGAGTTGGAAGGAAATTGCCGGCCGTCTGCCTGTGTGCGGCGGTTCATGATTCC
>Ga0316222_1000546_pt1 | contig 57144 bp, 46 predicted proteins | sample TBH18011metaG_FD_206008 | JGI IMG/M metagenome (GOLD analysis project Ga0316222, IMG submission 206008) | Freshwater microbial communities from Trout Bog Lake, Wisconsin, USA - TBH18011 | ecosystem: Environmental > Aquatic > Freshwater > Lake > Hypolimnion/Profundal zone | place: USA: Wisconsin... | reverse complement strand
ACATAATTATTTGTCCCGGAATATGAATTTGTGCCTAATCCGCCTCCCGGCAAAGGGATTCCATCGGGTTTGGCGAAAACAAGGTGGGTGCTCGTCACATTGGTTCCTGAGTTTACCGGTGGCGGAGAGTTGGTCAACCCGGCGGCTTTAATGCACCTCCAAACTGCATACGTGATTATTCCAACCACCACAACCACAGCAACACATTCAATGACAATCTGTGGCTTTGTACCGTTCGATTGTGTCGGCACGGACGTGAGTTGAAATGCCGTCGCAGTATTCGTCTCTGCCGCTTTTAGAGAAGAACTCGTAAGGGAAAAAATGAGCATGCCGATAGAAAGGCGATTGATATGTTTTTTCATGCGTTATTTTCTGACTTTGAAAAGGTTGTAAAATGCGACTATTGTTATAAGGAAAAATTATATAGGCAATTTTTAACCAAGAATATGCGCCCAGAATTTGGCCGGTTGGCCAATCGGGCAAAAAAATTTAAGGTAAGAAATTCTCTACCAGCTTCGCAAAATCAAAACAGTCAGTGGCCTTGGAAAGTCAATTTAACCTTGTTATGCTTCCACAGAAAACCACCCCACGCTAAACCTATAACCGGCAAAGCAAAAAAAAGGAAAATAGGGCTGAAATGATCCGGCCAGACGCCGAATTGCTCCATGCAAATCGCAAAACCTGCCACCAAGGCACCAATCAGACCCGAAAGCACCAACAATCGTGTCATGTTCGTTATTCGCAACTCACAACCACAGGCCGGACAATGGAATTTGCGCGGGTTCCAAACCTTCAAAGCAAAAGCCAGTGAAAATGGGGCATTGCATTTTGGACAGTTCATATATTTTGCTTTGGCTGTGTGACTTCAATCATATGAAGCTTATAATTCAAAGTACCATTCGCATCGTAATCGTCAAGTATTATATTACATATGTTACTGTGGTAGAACAACCTCGAAAAAACGCATAAAAACCACAGCTTCCGGCTGAAAAGAGTGCCGTTTTTTGCTCTTCCAATCATTTTTGATGGCACAAGCCACGAATATGGCGGACACGAACAGCATGTTTTGGCTGAACGATCCGCAGGCGACCAATTGGCCGGCGCGGTTTTACCGGATTGTCACGCCGTGAAGGCGGGGCGTTGCAACGTTGCAACGTTACATCGTTACATCGGGGGAAGCTGGCGCAGGGAACGGGCGCAGGGGGCTGGCGGCAGCCGGCCGCAGACCGCCGCTGCGGGGAGTCGATGCCATGGCGCGGCGAGCCGCGGTAGACGTTGGGTTGGTCAGGTTGCTGCGCCCGGGGATGGGCGCGCTCCATAAAAAAGGGACGCCGCAAACGCGGCGTCCCTGCCAGTTTTTTGGCCATCTCCCTCCCGCCGGATTATTCGGCCGGCAGGTCGCGGATCTTGACGTTGCGGAAATGGACTTCGCTGCCGTGTTCCTGGAGGAGGATGTGGCCGTCGGCCCATTCGCCAAAGTCGGGAATGTTGTGATATTTGCTTTCCGCGACGAGCTGGCGGAATTCGGGGGAGCCGCGTTCAAATTCCACGGTCTTCTCGCCGTTCAGCCAGAATTCCACGTGCTTGCCCTGGGAAATGATGCGGGCGTGGTTCCACTGGCCCATGGGCCAGATGACCTTGTTGGTCGGCGCGGGGATGAGGTCGTAGAGCGAGGCCAGTTTGCGGTCGCCGTTGCGGCCGAGCTTGGCATCCGGATGGCGTTCGTCATCGAGGATCTGGAATTCCATGCCGATGGCGGAACCGACGGCGGCTTTTTCGCCGGCCTTGGTGATGGGGGCGATATTGGGCTGGACGAAGATCTTGATGCCGCTGTTGCAGCCGGGGGTCCGCTTGAATTCGGCGGTAAGCTCGAAGTTGGCGTAGCGCTGGCGGGTGATGATGTCACCGCCGCCGGCGGCTTCTTCCCCGCCGTTTTCGTGCACGATCAGTTCGCCGTTTTCAATGAACCAGCCGTGGGTGGGAAAGGCATCGGTCTTGGGGCTGCGCCAGCCGTCGGAGGTTTTGCCGTCCCAGAGGAGGCGCCAGCCTTCCTTGGCATCCTGTTCGGTGATGACGTTGTTCAGTTCGCGCAGGCGCAGGTTGCGGAAGCGGACGTGGAGCCCGCCTTTGGCGGCGTCTTTGCCGATGCCATGGACCTGGAGGCCGATGATGCCGCGGGGCGTGAGGTGGTCCACGAGGGTGGCGCGGGGTTCGCCGTTGAGCCAGGTCTGGATCAGGTCACCCTGGCAGACGAGGCGGATGTGGTTCCAGCCGCCGTTTTTACTGATGCGATTGCCCTGTTCGGAGAAAGCCTTGCTCTGGGGTCCGCCGACATTGCTGTTTTTGCCGTCGGCAGGATAGAGCCAGCCGCGGCGGGCTTCGTCATAGATGCCACCGGTCCACATGCGGCCGCGTTCGGCATCCATATCGATCTCATATTGGTAGCCGTGGACGCGATCGGCGGCCACTTTGATGTCCTTGCCATTGATGTGGAGGACGCGGGCTTCGGGAAAAATGTCGGTGCGGAACTGGATGCCGGAGTTCAGGAGGGGGTCGCACTGGAAATCGGCCTCGAACTCATAATCGCCGTAGCTGTTGGTGGTGCAGAGGAAGGAATTGCCGGTGCCGAGGACGGATTCGCCCACGAGGCAGCCGTCTTCGACGTAATATTTGGCTTTGCCGGAGTGCTGGGCCCAGCCATCCAAGTTGGTGCCGTTGAAGAGGTTGATCCAGCCATCCTCCTGGGCGGAGGCGCGGGAGCCAAGATTAAGGGCCAAGGCGGCGGTGAGCAGCAGACAAGGGATTGATTTCATGTGCAATTAGGTCTTGGAATGGACGTTGGGGAGACACGGAGGGTTACGGGGCAAATGCAATGGGGGCAAAGGGGAAAACATCCAACCCGAACAACCAACGCCCAACATCCCAGGGAAAGGATGTTGGGCGAAGGAAAAGGGGGAAATCAGACGGCGGATTCGCCGCGTTCCTCGGTGCGGATGCGGATGGCTTCCTCAACGGTGGTGACGAAGATTTTGCCGTCGCCGATCTTGCCGGTCTTGGCGGCTTTGATGATGGCCTGGACGGCGGCGTCCTTGATGTTGTCGGCCACGACGGTCTCGACTTTGATCTTGGGCAGGAAGTCGACGGTGTATTCGCTGCCGCGATAGATCTCGGTATGGCCCTTCTGGCGGCCAAAACCCTTGACCTCGGTGACGGTCAAGCCCTGGATGCCGATCTCATGGAGGGCATCCTTGACCTCGGTAAGCCGGAACGGTTTGATGATGGCTTCGATTTTTTTCATTCTGAAGCCAGTGTAAGCCCGGAGCGGGGCGGTGACAAGCCGGGCGGGGCGGAAAATTTCCGGCCGGGTGAGCCGCCTCTGGTGTGTGTTTAAAACCAATGGTTGGGGGAACGCGGCGGTGCCGAGTCAACGGCCGGCAAGGCAAGGTTGGTGTGATGGCTCGCCCTCACCCCGGCCCTCTCCCCCGGGGAGAGGGAGAAACGTTCCCCGCTACTTTGAAAAAACCCGTCGCTGGATTGGTCGGACGGGTGAACGAATGTACCGAAAATGTGCCAGGTAAAAACCCTCTCCCGGGGGAGAGGGCCGGGTGAGGGCGAGCGTCAAAACCAATTTTGCCCGGCAGATTTATTTTGAAAACACCCCTTAATCCACCGCCAGCCCGAGGGCCCGGAACCGTTGCAGCTTGTAGAGCAGCGCGCGCCGGCTGATGCCCAGCGCCTTCGCCGTTTCCGTGCGGTTGAACTGATGCTGCGCCAGCGTCGCCAGAATGGTCTGCCGCTCGATCTCATCCAGCCGCTGCGCGTCCAGGCCCGCCGCCGGCACCGCCTGCTTCACCGATTCCCGCACCTTCGCCGGCAGATGCTCCGGCAGAATCATTTCGCTCTGCGAGAGCAGCACCGCGCGCTCGATGGCATTGCGCAGCTCGCGCACGTTGCCCGGCCACGGATAATTTTGCAGGCACACCGCCGCGCCTTCCGCCAGGCGCATGCGGTTGCGGGACAGCTGCCCCACGAACAGGCCGGCCAGCGGCAAAATATCCTCGCGCCGCTCGCGCAACGGCGGCAGGTTCAGCTCCATCACATTCAGCCGGTAGAACAGATCCTCGCGGAACCGCCCCGCCTTCACCTCGTCCTCCAGATTGCGGTTGCTCGCCGCCAAAATCCGCGCGTGCGTGTGGATCTCGCGGTTGGAACCGATGCGCTGGAATCGCCCGTCCTGGATCACCCGCAGCAGCTTCGCCTGCAAGGCTGGCGACATCTCCGCGATCTCATCCAGAAAAATCGTGCCCGCGCTCGCCTCCTCAAAGCGCCCCACGCGCTGCGCCGTCGCGCCCGTGAAGGAACCCTTCTCGTGGCCGAACAATTCACTCTCCAGGAGCGTCTCCGGGATGGCCGCGCAATTCACCTTCACCAGCGGCCCCGCCGCGCGGCCGCTCCACGCGTGCAGCAGGTCCGCCACCACTTCCTTGCCCGTGCCGCTCTCGCCGGTGATGAGCACGCGCGTCTCCGAGGGCGCCACCAGCGCCAGCTCCTGGAAGAGCGCCAGCGTGAGCGGACTCCGCGCGACCACCTCCGGCGGCAGCTTGGCGGCCACGCTGAACGGCGCCGCTTCCGTGACGGGCATGCCCGTGGCCTGCCGCACCGTCGCCAGCAATTCGTCGAGGTCGATCGGCTTCGCGAGATAATTCAGCGCGCCATCGCGCATCGCCACCACGGCGTCGCGGATATCGGCATACGCGGTCACCAGCAAAACGGGCAGCGTGGGGAATTGCGGGCGCACCCGGCGCAATGTCTCCAGGCCGGTCAGCCCGGGCATGCGCACATCGGAGATCATCAGGTCGAAACCGCCCTCGGGCAGCAGTTCCAAAGCCCGCTCGCCGGACTCCGCCAGCACCGTCGTGAAATTCTGGCTGCGCAGAAAGGAATCCAGCAGACTGCGCTGTCCCGGATCGTCATCCACGATCAGAATGCGGGGCCCGGGCGGGGCGGCTTTGCGCGTTTCGTTGGCCATCCCCGTCAGGCTAGCGCAACCCGCGCGCGGTCAAAAGGAATTTTCCTGCCGGCCGGGGAGCGCGGCTGTGTCTGAAAGACCAGCCGCAGCGCTACCGCGAAAAATTATATTGGGGGTTCATCCACGACCCGCGCAGAAACACGCGCTGCGGCCGGGCTCTGCCACAGCCGCGCTCCGCCGGAATTCCGCTCCCTACCCGCACTGCTTCCCGATGCAACGATGTAACAAGGCAACCATTCACGCCGCGAGCTTGATATGCGTGATCCGGAAGATGGCCCCGCGCGGCGGGTTGCCCAGGCACTGGATTTCCCAGCCGTGCGCCAGCACGATCTGCTGGACCACCGCCAGCCCCAGCCCGGTGCCTTTCTGGTGCGTGGTGAAGTACGGCTTGAAGATCTCCAACCGGCGCTCCGGCGGCACGCCCGGGCCGTTATCACGGATCTCCATGGTCGCGGTGCCGTTCGCCTCGCCGTGCAGAAAAACCTCGATGTGCCCGGCCGCGTCCGCCGCCTGGATGGCGTTCAGCAGCAGGTTGAAAAGCACCTGCCGCAGCAGTTGCTCATCCGCCTCGATCACCGGGCTGTTGCCCGTCGTCTCCACGCGCAATCGCTTCTCCGCGATGTCCTGGCCCAGCGTGCGGACGATCTCCCCGACCGCCGCCGCCAGCGCGATGCGCGCCGGCCGCACTTCGCGCGGCCGCGAATAATTGATGAACTCCGTCAGCTGCGCCGTCACCTTGTCCGTCTCCTCGATGATGGTCTTGGACTGCGCGCGCACCTCCGGGGAGGCGTCCGGCAGGCGGGAGACCATTTGTGCGAGGCCGCGGATGATGTTCAGCGGATTGCGCGTCTCATGCGCCAGCCCGGCCGCCGCCAGGTTCAATTCCTTGAGATGCGAATTCAATTCGCTCGCCCGCACCAGCCGGATCTGCAATTCCGCCGTCTTGCCGATGTTGCGCCACGCCAAGCCCGCGCCCACCGCCGAAATGCCGGCGAAGAACGCGATCACCCAGCGCAGCCACCAGTCATCCGTGACCACGGCCCGGTAATTCTCCGTGGACATCACCAGCACCAGCCCGTGCAGCTCGTGTTTCGAAATGAACGCCTTGAACTCGCCATCGCTCATGCCGCGCAGCCACGGCGGGCGGTGGGACCCCCCGCGTGAACGGTCGCCGCCACCGCCACCGCCGCCGCCATCAGGCGGCCGGCGATCCTGGTCGGGCGGCGGCAACGGCACGCCCGCCTCGTTGGTGGGCGGCGGGGGAAAATTGGTGTTCACCGGGCCGGATTCATCCGGCGGCGGCCCGTGCCGGCGCGAAAAATCCCGGTCGCGCGCGGCGTTGTTCGTCAGCTCCTGCAGGGTCGGCGTGGGGAGGACCACGGTCGGACGGCTGTTGGTGACACTTTCCGGACCCGCGCCCTCCACGGCGAGATCGCCAACCACGGGCAATACAAATGTGACGTATTGGTCCGTCCAATGCTCGCCTTCCGCCAGCACGTCGGTGGGGAACAGATTGGTGGCGCCAAGAGCGAAGAGGGGGTCGCCGGCGGTATTGAACATCCCCACTGCCAGCAACCCGCTGGAACTGACCAGCGCATTGGTGGGACTGTTCACCATCTCATCGAGCACCAGTTTCAACGGCCGCTGGAAAACCGCGCCGCGGTAGCCCATCGCCCGGGTCATGGCCCCGAGGGTGCGGGTGATTTCATGGGACCGGCTGCGGAGGTTCTGCTCCGCCGCGCCCGCCACCAGCAGATGTTCCTTCACCTGCCAGGCCACCACCAGCAGCCACACCCCGGCCAGCAGGCCGAAGACCAGTTTATGGCTGCGTTTCAGTTCCATGCCGGGTTCAATTTGAGCCTATCGCCGTCAAAAGACAACCGTTACTTGGCTTTCTTCACCGGCACATCACGCAGGAACCGGTCCAGCTGCTGCTCGGAGAGGGTGTTGGTCACCACTTCGGAAGCCAGCGTGCCGTTCGCCGTGATCGTCCCGAGCTGGCTCGGCGCGCGCAGGATGTGCGGCGTGAGAAACAGGATCAGCTCGTTCTTGTCCTCGGTCTTGGTGTTCGACTGGAACAGTTTTCCGAGCAGCGGGATGTCGCCCAGGATCGGCACCTTGGTGGTGCTGGCGGATTTGGTCGTCCCCATCAGGCCGCCGATGACGACCGTCTGGCCGTCCGGCGTGATCGCCACGGTATTGGCCGAGGACAGGTTCAGGTTCGGCGCATAGACCGGCGAGGAACTGCCGCCGATGAAGCTGGAACCTTCCGCGATGATCTGGCCGGGCGTCGAGGTGTCGACCGCCGAGGTGGAGGGTTGCACAATCATTTCCACCAGGCCGTCATTGCCGATGAACGGCGTGACGTTCAGCGTGATGCCCACCTGGGTGTAATTGCCGTTGATGGTCGGAACCGTCGTCGTGCCGGCGGTGGCAAAGGTCACCCCGCTGGGCAGATAGATGTTCTGGCCCACGAAGATGTTCGCCAACTGGCCGTCCCGCGCGAGGATGGACGGACGGGACAACACTTCTGATTTGCCCACTGCGGCGATGGCCCGCAGCGTGGCCGTGAAGTCGCTGCCCAGAATCTGGTACAGCCCCTGCGGATTGCCCGCCGTGGTCTGCCCGAAGTTCTGGCCCACGTTGTAGCTTTGGTAAACCGGGACAACCGAGGGGACTTGATTGGTGCCGGCATACGATATGCCATTCGTCGCAAACCCGGTCAATTGTGAGAAATAACCGTTCTTGCCCGTGTAACTGCCGTCCACGCCGAGTGTCTCCGAGTTGTTGTGGTCCACCTGCAGGAACACCACCTTGATGAGCACCTGCGCCTTGGGCACGTCCAGGCTCGCGATCACATTGCTGATCTGCATGGCCGTCGCCTCGTCGGCGATCACCTGGATGTTGTGCGTGTCCGGGTCCACCGTGATCATGGCGTTGCCGACGGTGCCGTTGTTGTTATACGAGCCGGAGGAAGTGGAGCTGCTGCCGCCGCGGTTGCCGCCGCCGCCGAAGCCGCCGAACCCCCCGAAGCCGCCGAAGCCGCCAAAGCCCCCGCCGCCCCCGCCCCGGTTCTGGGCGAACGCCGCCGTGGTGCCCAGCGCCAGCACGAGCGCCGCGCCGCAAATGGTTTTGAAATGATTGGTCTTCATAATGGAAATGTTTGAATGTTCAATGGTCCGTCACGGTTCAGGGAACATTGCCTCCCCGGCCGCCGCCGCTGCTGCCGGACCCGGACCCGGAATAGCCGGTCGTGGTGGTGGAACTCGTGGCCGTGGCCGCATTCTGCTGGCGCAACTGCAACGCGCTCGAAGACGAACTCGAGCTGCTGCCGCCGCGCGAGGTGCTGCTGCTGCCCTGGAACGTGCCCTGCAACACCGACGCCGCCTGGTACGGATCCGCGTGATCCACGTGGAACACATACACCTTCTGGTCGCGCTCGGACGCCACGTCCAGCTCCGCCATCATGCCCGCGATCTGGTCGATGAGATCTTTCGGCGCGGTCACGATCACCGCCTGGATGCGGGAATCCGCCACCGCCGTGACCGAGGTCGCCTTCTTGATGCGGTCGCTGGAACTGGCGCCGCCGCCCCCGGTGCCGCCGCCGCCCCCGCCGCCGAACATCCGGGCCATGAATCCGCCGGGCCCGCCGCCGCCCCCGCGAAAGCTGATCGGCGATTGCGTGCTGCCGGAGCTGCCGCTGCTGCTCGGGAAAATGGTGCCGAGTTCCGAGGCCACGTCCACCGGGCTGGCGTATTTCAGCCGGAACACGCGGATCTCCGTCTCCGCCTCCGCGCTGTCATCGATGCCGCGGATGATCTCCATCAGGTGATGGATGTTCGACTGGGTGTCGGTGATGACGATGGCGTTGCCCGCCTCGTTGGCCACCACGGTGGCCTGCGGGGAGACGAAGGAGGACAGGTCGGAGACCAGCTGCCGCGCCTCCACAAACCGGATGGGGATGATCTGGGTGACCATCTCGTCGTTGTTCGGGACTTCCTTGGGATCGTTGCTGTTCTTCACGGGGATGTTGCGCGTCTTGGCGTCATTCTTGTCCATGATGGTCAGCGTGCGGCCGTCGCGGATGGCCGCGTAACCGTTCTTGTTCAGCTCGTTGTTGAGCAGGTCCACGGCCTCGTCGCGGGTCATGGAATGGCTGCTGATCACGCTCACGCTGCCGTTCACATGCGCGTCGAGCACGATGATGAAGCCGGCGGCGTCACTGAGGTAGTTCAGCACCATCTCGAGCGGGGCGTTGCGGAAATTCAGGCGCAGGCCGGGCTCATTGGTGCCGAGCGGTTTTTCCGGCGGCAGGAAGGAATTGGTGTAAATCTCCAGCGGCCGGGTGTTGGTCGCGGCGGTGATGACCGTCGGCGCCACCGGGCCGGCGGCTTTGGCGGGAACCTCCGCGGTTCCGCCGGCGGGCAAGTTCGTGTCGAGCACCGGGACTTCCGGCACCGGCACGATTTCCGGGGGCGGTCCGCCCGGACCGCCGGGTCCGCCGGGTCCGCCACCGGGACCATTGTCCGGCGGGGGCGGTCCGCCCGGGCCGTCTTGCGCGACGGCACTGAGCAGGCCGGTCGCGACCAGAGTGATGAGGATTAAAATGGTCTTTTTCATTGTGATTCCTTTTGCCGTTGTTCCATGAGTCGTTTTAAAATGTCGTTGGGGGCGCTGTCCGGGGTCAGGGTCGGCGCGGCGGGAGCCGCACCGGAACCGGAGCCGGAACCGGAGCCGGAGCTTTCAGTGGCGGCGGCGGCGGCGGCGGTGGGGATTTCGCCCGCGCCGGTGTTTTCCCACTTGGTCCCGTCCTGCCGCATCACGTCGCCCACTTTCAATTCCAGCTGTTCCTTCTTGTCCGCCGAAACCAGCTTCACGCTGTCCAGCGAGATTTCCGTGACCGTGTAGCCGGCGATGACCTGGTTCGCGGACAAGATCTGCTTCAGCTCGGGTTCGTTCCCGCTGAAGAAGGCAAAGAGCCCCTTCTCATAGCTGAGCGCCCCCACAAAAATGAACGAGGGCGTCGACACCGAGGTGTGCGTGTGGGTGTGGTGGTGGCTGCTGCTGGTGGACGTATAATGCGGCTGCCGGTTCGGGTCGAAAATATTGCGCCCGGCGATGAAGCCGCTGAACGCGTTGTAATCCGTCGGCCCCGGCGGCTTGTTCGACTGCGCGGCCAGCCGGGCCGGACCGGCCGCGGCGGCGGCGAGGAACAGGGTTAAATAGATCGGTTTCATTTGACCTCCTTGGCACCGAGCGCGAGCCCGTTGATGTCCACGCTCAGGGTGAGTTGCTGGCCGGTCGCGTCATGCGCGCCGAATTCCACGGCATCCAGGCGGATGGCCTGCGGACCGCTTTCCAGATCGTACAGGAACCGCGTGAGCGTCCCGAGGTCGCCGGCGGTCTCCACATGGCAGTTGAGCGTCATGTAATTGGTGGATTCTTCCTTCCACTGCGGCATGATGCTGCTCACTTCCACGCCCGTGCTGCCGGCCCAGCCATCCACGGACCGCAGCAGCTGCTGCTCGGCCTGCGAGGTGTTGGCCGGGAAGGCGTTCGCCTGCATGTCTTTCCAGTGGCTGCGGATGATGGCATCGCGCGCCTGCAGGCTGCGCCCTTCGGCGAGGCGGCTCCGCAGGTCGCGGATCTCCGTCGCGCGGCCGGCCCACCAGCTGCTCAGCGGGTCGAACACGAAGTTCACGCCCACGTAGAGGCCGCCCATGATGATGACCAGCACGATCAGTAATTTTTTCCGTTCTTCGGGATTCATTGCATCGCTCCTTGGTTGAAATGGAAGGACAGGACGAACTGGACCGGCGTCTTGCCGCGGCCCTGTTCAAAATGCAGCCCGGTGACGCCGGGCGTGGCGGCCAGCTGCTTCTGCATGGACAGCAGCGCGGCCATGTCATGCGCCGTGCCGGAGCAGCTGATGGTGTTGCCATCGCGGATCTCGATGGTCTTCGCCGTCACCGTGCCGTCCTCGGGAAAGGCCAGCGTGAGCTGGCGGAGGATGGACAGGTTCGGGAAGCTCGTGTCATACCACGGCCGGTATTGCTGGATGTTCGCGGACAGGTTTTGCAGGTCGGTCACGCCGGCCGAGATCTTGGCCCACTGCGAACGCAGGCTCCAGAGCTGGATCTGCTGGTAGAGGAACAGGCCGCCCACGAGCAGCACCACGCCCGCGCCCACCGCGCCCGCCGTGCGGAGGCGGCCGGAGGCGTATTTCGCCGCGAAGATCTCGATCAGGCTCGGCTTCGGCGGGAGGAATTCGAAGGCCGGCTTCTGCTCCGCCAGATAACGGCCGGCCAGGCTGAAGGCCGCCGTGAAGGGGGCGTCCGCCGGCAGGGTCAGGCCGAGCTCGCCCGGCGCGTAGCCGGTGACCACCTCGACGCGGAAGCCGAGCGGCTCAAAGCGCAGTTCCAGTTCGTCCGCCAGCTGGCGGGCGAGGGGCGCCGGGCCGAAGATGCGGATGCGCTTCACCGTGGCGCGCACTTCCTCCGGCAGCTGGCCGTAGGTGATGCGCGTCTCGCGGGCCACGGCCTCGGCATTCAGCGCGGGCTGCCCGGCGGCATTCTCCACCGCGCCTTCGAGCGCGCGCAGGGCGAGCACCCCGCCGCCCGCCGTGATCTGCAGACCCACCTGGCTTTCGCCGATGACGAGCGCGAGCACGCCGTGCGAGGCGGCCGCCGCCGGCGGCTGGAAGGCGCTGATGCCGAGCCCGAAACTGACCGGCCGCAGCTTGGCCGCCGCGAGCACTTTCTCCAGCGCGACGAGCTGGGTGGCGGGGATGCCCGCCAGCAGCACGAACTGCCGGTCGCCGGCCAGCGGCGCGCGGGAATCCGCCAGCTGCAGCGTGGCGAGGTCATAGTGAAAACCCTTCTCCGCCTCCACCTGGAGCAGGCTGGCGGCATCCGCCGGCGCGAGCGGCGGCAATTCCGTGTGGGCGGTGAGCACCCATTTGAGCGGCAGGCCCACGAGGCAGTCGCGCTCGCGGATGCCGGCGGCGTCCAGCTGGTTGCGGATCTCCCGGCCCACCAGCTCCGGCGCGGCGGTGAGCGGGTCCAGCGTGAGCGCGGCGGTGAAGCGCTGCTGCACGGCGAGCGCGCCGCCGGTGCGGCGGAGCACCACGCCCTCGAGCTGGCGCCCGTCGAGGGCGAGGCCGAGCAGGCTCGTGAGTTTCTTCGGCGGCCGCGGTTTGAATTTCAAGTCAGATGTCATGGCGATTCCTTGGCAAGCAATTGCTGCCGGGTCTTGTCACCCAGCGCCCAGCCCAAACGGCTCAGGTCCTGGCGGTATAAAATCTTCGGGGCCCCGTCGCTGGTGTCAAAGATGAACTTCACCCGGCGGTAGCCGCGCCCGTAAGGTCCCACCGCGGCGATGTCGGCCGCGAACTGATAGGTGTGCGTGGTCACATAATCGCCGCGCGCCAGCGCCGTGACCACGGGGCTGTTGTTCCCCAGCGCATCGATGACCCAGGCCACGGAGGTGAGGTTGCTCGAGTTCTGGCTGCGGTAGCTCACCAGCGTCTGCGCCGCGCTTTCCGAGGTCGATTCATCCTGGCCCAAGCCCATGAACACGGCGGTGAGGACGTCCGCGCTGGCGTTGTTGAAATTCACGCGCGAGCGGATGTAGGTGTTCGTGCTGGTGGTCACGAAGGGAGTGAGCGCGGCGAAATCCGACGAGCTCATCCCCTGGTTTTTGCAGAAGAGGCAGAAATCGAACAGGCCGTTGAAATTCACCTGCGTCACCCGGGCGCCGCGAACGACATGGGTGTGGTTATAGATGGCCGTGGCCATCCGGGTGGCGCTGCTGGTGCCGGCATCCTGGAGCAACCGCGACAGCTTGGCCTGGCCGGACGTGCTCACATTGGTCAGCTGCAGGCCGCCGGGGCCGAAATTCGGTTCGCGCGTATAGACCGTCACATATTCGGCCAGGCCGTAATCGATCTGGCTGCCGCTCCCGGTGAGGTTCGTCTCGTTCGCGTCCAGGATGCCGTTGCGGTTCACATCCGCGCCCACGATCTGCGCCATCGTCGCGCCGCTCACCAGCCGCAGTTCGTCCACCGTCTCGAACGGCGCGTTCTTGTCCGAATAACCCTGCGAAGTGTAATCCAGCGCCACGCTGCCGTTCGTGCCGCGCCAGTCCATGATGTTGTCGGAAAAATCCGCCGACATGTACGGGAGATACTGGAAGACGTTCGTGCTGGTGCTGTTCAGATTCAGTTTGGCGGCCTCATCGACCAGGCCGAAGGTGACCTCGGTGGGATTGTCCTGGTTCGGGTCGCGGCCGATGAGCCAGAACCGCGCGGCCCCCACCGGCACGGCCGCACACTGGAACTGGCTGCTCACGGGCATCACGCCATTGGTGCCGTAGAGGGAAAGCACATAGGAAACATAGCGGGCGGCGCCCTCGATGGCCTGGTCGGCGGCGATCCCGGACACGCGGTTGTCCGCCGCCTGCAACTCGTAGTTCATCGAGTTCGCAAAATAAAGCGCGATGCTGACGAGGCCGATGCTGATCCAGAGCACGATGATGAGCACCGACCCGGCCTCGGCCCGGCGGCGTTTCGCATCGTTGATGTCTGGCTGGCAACGCATATCACTCGGCGACGGAATTGGTCATGACGGTGTTGGTGCGGGACACGGAATCGATCGGCACCACGATCTCGATGGGCGGACCGGCCTCGCTGCCGCTCGCGAGCTGGATGTCCACGCGCACGGCCGACGGCAGATTGGTGTAGGTGGCGGTGGGATTGCTGGTGTCCCAGGTGTCGTCCCACTGCGCGCCGTCGTAGCACGAAAATTTGATGCTGCTGACCCCGGAAAGCAGGAGCTGGTCGCTGATATCCGGCGTGTTGACGGGCAGAAGATTGCGGGACACGCTGCGAACCAGGTCGCGGCCGTCGGTCCCGGACTGGTTGCCATGGTTCTTCAATTCATACGTCACCCGCTGGAGGTCGCCCCACGGGGCATGATCGCTCAGGGCGCCGCTGGCGGTGACCATTTCGATGGCGACGGGCTCGCTGATGCCGACGCTGTTGATGTTGCCCGCGCGGAAACTGCCGGACAGGAGCTTGGTCGTGCCGTTGGTGGTGGTCACGGCGCAGGCGAGGTCGCGCTTGATGAGGGTGACCGCCTGGTCGACCGGCGTGACCGCGTCCACGACCGCCGTGGTGGCGTTGCGCAGGTGCAGCGCCGTGAAGAGCACGGCGTTGATGGCCACGAGCACAAGGGCGGCCATGCCGATGGCGAGAATCATCTCGATCAGCGTGAACGCCCGGCGTGCGCCGGCCTGCCTGTTCGTTGTCACAATCACGGTCTAAAATTCAATTCCCACCATTCATCCGTTCAGGGCATCGCCCCCGACGCGGTCCGGCCGGCGGCGGCGGCCAGCGTGCTCAGGCTGACCGAATACTCTTTGCCCTGCGCGGAATAGGTCACTTCCGCCGTCACCGATTCCATCTGGTCCGCCGGCCAGGTCTGGCTCGTCAGCCGCCAGTGATAATTGATGACGCCTTCGGTCACCGTTCCGCTCTGCTGCCCGTTGCTCCAGTTCGTCGTCACCAGGCTTTCGCTCAGCACCCGGTCGGCCACGCGGGCGGCCGCGCTTTTGCGGGCCGCCACCTCGCCCGCCAAACTGGCCATGTGCAGCGCCTCGACGGCCACCGGGATGACGATGGCGAGGAACATCAGCGCCGCCATCACCTCGGCCAGCGTGAACGCGGCGCGCCGCCGGTCACGGGGTCTGGTCGGCAATCTCATAACCCAGATGATTGGCGGCCGTGACCAGCAGCCGCTTGAAACCGTCGGCATCCGCCAGCTGCACGGTCAGCGCGCTGTCGGCATCCACCGTGCCGTCCGGCAAAAACCGGATGGCCGGCAATTTCCGGTAGGTCACCGGCGCCGCGGCGCCGAGATTCTGCGCCGCGATCTGCAACGTGCCGTCCACCGGCATGGTCTCCGCCTTGGGATCGCCCGCCGGCCCGGCGGTCTCCGCGGTGAGACCGTAGCGGCTGCCCTGGGAATCCACCCAGACCAGCATCGGCATGCCCTCGGACACCGCGCGGCTTTGCGCCCCGTGCGTCACGGCCAGAAACCGCCGGGTCTCCGAATCCAGCGCCCGGCCCCGGATGAACTTCGTCATCGGCGGCACGGTCAGCGACGTGATGACAACCAGCAGCGCCAGCACCAGGATCAGCTCGATCAGGGTGAAGGCGCGCGCGCGGGAGGCGGGGTTGTGGCCGGTCAGTTTCAAAGGCAAAGCACGTTATTCAACCGCGTCACCAATTGACGATGTCATCCTCGTTGCCCGGCTTGCCATCGGGTCCGGCGGACGACAGATCATAACCGTTCGGGTTATGTTTGCCGGGGAACACATAGATGTAGGGATTCTGCCACGGGTCGAGCGGCATCTTGTCCAGGTACGGTCCGCGCCAGCTCTTGACGTTGCTGGGCTGCTGGAGCAGGTCCTGCAGGCTGCGCGGGAAGAAGCCGTTGTCGACCTCATACTGGCCGAGCGCGGACTTGATGCCGCCGTTGATGTCCGTCTGGGCGGCGGTGACGCGCGCCTGCTCGCCGCGGCCGACGATGCGGGGGATGACCAGCGCGGCCAGGATGCCGATGATGGTGACGACGAGGAGGATTTCCACCAGGGTGAAGGCGCGACGCGCGGCCCGGGCGGAACCGGTGAGGAGGTTCATTTGGATTTTCATAGGCTTAAAATATGGCGGCGGTTTACTTGATGTTGTCGGACAGGGTCAGCACCGGCAGCAGCATGCCGATGAAAATGATGCCGATGAACGTGGCGATGAGGAACAGCATCAGCGGCTCGGCAAAGGCGACGGCGGTCTTCAGGTTGCGGTCGAGGTCGCCTTCCGTGACGACCGCCACGCGCACCAGCTCGACGTCGAGCTTGCCGCTTTCCTCCGCCACCGAGATCATTTCGAGCACGGAGCCGGGGAACAGCACCCGGCAATCCGCCAGGCTCTGGCCCAGCCGGCCGCCCTGCTGGACGCCTTCGATGGACTTGGCCACGGCATCCACCAGCACCTGGTTCCCGATGGAACGGCGGGCGACGTTCAGCCCCTGGACCAGCGGCACGCCCGCGCCGATGAGCGTGCCGAGCATGCGGCAGAACCGCGCCATGGCGAACTGGGCGATGAGCGGGCCGACGAGCGGGAGCCGCAGGATGCCGCCTTCCCAGACGCGCTTGCCTTTTTCGGAAACGAACCACGTGCGCAACGCGACCCCGATGGCCACGGCGGCCGCCGCGACGAGCAAGCCGTAGGAGCGCAGCAGATGGCTGGCCCCGATGATAAGCTGCGTGATCAGCGGCAGGGAGCCGTGGATGCTGGCGAACACGGTCTGGAATTTCGGGATGAAAAACACGAGCAACACCGTGAGCACCACCAGCGCGAGCACCAGCAGGATGACGGGATAGAGCATGGCGGTCAGCACCTTGGACCGCAGTTCCTTTTCGCGGGACTGGAATTCCGCGATCTGCGCGAGCACCACATCGAGGAAACCGCCGGCTTCGCCGGCCTCCACCATCGCCGTGTAAACGCGCGGGAAAGTGACCGGAAACTTCGCCATGGCGTTTGCCAGCGAGAGGCCGTCCACCACCAGGTCGTGGACTTCCTTCCACTGCGTCTTGGCCGCCACGCCGGTGGCTTCCTTCTGCAAAATGACCAGGGCGCGGCTCAGCGGCACGCCGGCGGCGAGGAGGCTGGACAGCAGGCGGGTGAAATTCTCCAGTTCCTTGCCGGAAACCTTGTGCGACTCGATCTTGAAGGACAGCCCGCCGCCCCCGGCGGCGGCGGCGACCGCCTTGGCCTTGGCCGCCGTGGTCCGTTCCGCCACGCTCACCGGGCGCAGCCCGAGCGCCTCGATCTGCCGCAAGGCCTCCGGCCGGCCGGAGGCATCCAGCACGCCTTCGGCGATCTTGCCGTTCCCTTGCAGGGCGCGATATTGAAACGTGGGCATGGCGTAAAATCAGTTCGAACGGTCAGGTCACTGGGCGATGGCGATGCTCGCGGCGGAGGCGCCGGCGGCGGGTTTTTCCGTGCGCGACACTTCCTTGGCCGTGGTCACGCTCATGACTTCCTGCACGGTGGTGACGCCGGCGGCCACGAGCCGCCAGCCGTCCTCGGCCAGCGTCTTCATGCCGGCGCGCCGGGCGGCGTCGCGGATCTGGTCGGAGGAGGCGGATTTCAAGATCAACTGGCGGATCTCCTCGTTGCTGTCCATCCATTCGAAGATGGCATGGCGGCCGAAGAAACCGGTGTTGCGGCATTCGCGGCAGCCGACGGATTTGTAAATGGTCGTGGCCGCCGGGATGCCGAGGCGGGCCTTGAGGTCGGCGGCGGTGGCGGAATTGTCCGGCTCCTTGCAATGCGGGCAGAGCACGCGCACGAGGCGCTGGGCCAGCACGGCCTCGAGCGAGGAGGCGACGAGATACGGTTCCACGCCCATGTCCACGAGGCGGGTCAGCGCGCCGGGCGCGTCATTCGTATGCAGCGTGGAGAAGACCAGATGGCCGGTGAGCGAGGCCTGCACGGCGATCTGCGCCGTTTCCTGGTCGCGGATTTCGCCGATGAGAATCACGTCCGGGTCATGGCGCAGAATGGAGCGCAGCCCGCGCGCAAACGTGAGGCCGGACTTTTCATTCACCTGGATCTGGTTGACGCCCTTGAGCTGATATTCGACGGGGTCTTCCACCGTGATGATTTTGCGGACGGCGTCGTTGATCTCGTTCAGCGCGGTGTACAGCGTGGAGGTTTTGCCGGAGCCGGTGGGGCCGGTCACGAGAATGATGCCGTGGGGCAGGCCGAGCACGGCCTGGAAGCATTCGAGCTCCCGTTGGTTCATGCCGATCTGGGCCAGGCCGCGCAGGGTGGAATTCTGGCGCAGCAGACGCATGACCACGGCCTCGCCGTGGAGCATGGGAATGATGGAGACACGGATGTCCACCTCGGCCTCGTCGATGCGGACCTTGATGCGGCCGTCCTGGGGCAACCGCTTTTCGGCGATGTTCAGGTGGCTCAAAATCTTGACGCGCGAAACGATGGCCGGCTGGAATTGCTTCAACTGCGGCGGCACGGAGACTTCCTGCAACTCGCCGTCGATCCGATAGCGGATCTTGAATTCGTCCTCGAACGGTTCGAGGTGGATGTCCGAGGCGCGCAGCTCGATGGCGTCTTTCAGGACCTGGTTGACGAAGCGGATGATGGAGGCCTCGTCCTCGGCGCCGGTGTCGAGGTTGTTGTCCTCGGAATTCTCATCGACGACGGTGATGGCCTTTTCCTCGTCGAGGGTGCCGATGGTATCGGCGCCGACGCCCAGGCGTTTCTTCATCTCGCGCTGCAGGGCCTCGGTGGAGGCGAGCACGGGGGTGAGCGTGAGGCCGGTGAGGGTTTTGAGCGCGTCAAAACCGGCGGTGGCGAAGAGGCGGCTGGTGGCCACCTCGACGGAACCGTTCACGCGCTGGAGCGGAAGGATCTCCTCCTTCAGCAGAATGCGCGCGGGAAAGAGCGAGAGCAGCTGGCGATCCGGCTCGATGTCATCGAGCGTCGTGTAGCGGAGGCCGTATTCGGTCGCGAGCCAGCGGAGGACATCGTCCTCGGTCTGGGGTTGCGGCCGGACCTGCGCCAGCGCGGTGGCGTCCAGCGAAGACAGCTGCCGGGCCGCAATCATGCGCTCGTGCAGCTGCTTCGCGTCGGGAACCTTGGGGTCGGACATAGGATCGCCAGCTTGCTCAGGGTGGACTGCGGGATCAGTTCAGGAGACCGAGCAGGGTGGCTTGCGCTTCCTGCTTGGAGGTGAGCACGGCGCGGAGGTTGGCCTGCGCGGTTTCGAGGGCGGCCTGCTTGGTCTTGAGCGAGGCCTGATATTTGGTCAGGAGATCCTTGATCTGGCCGGCGGGGGCGTTGTCATCCACCGCCTTGGACAGCGCATCATACTCCGGGGAGGTCTGGCCGAACATGCCGCCGCCACGGGGACGGTTGGTCTGGCCGCCGTTCTGGCCGCCGCGATTGCCACCGCGACCGAAGAGCCGGCCCATGCCGGGTCCGCGCGCATCACGCTGGGCTTCGAATACCTTCTGCACGAGGGGCTCGACCGCGCTCCATTCGGTGTCATTGGTGAAACCGAGCTGGTCCTGGACGTTGCTCATCATGTTCTGCATCATCTGGGCGGGGTCGAAATTACCGCGCTGACGGCGCTGGCCACCGCCTTGGCCGCCATTGCCGCCATTGCCGCCATTGCCGCCGGCGGGCGGGGGATTGCCGCCGTTGTCCTGCGCCTGCAGGCTGTCCACCCCGATGCACACGGAGGCGGCGATCAGGCCGCACACCAGCCACTTGCGATAGTTCATTTTCATAGTCTTAATTTTGTTTGTTTGATGGTTTCAGTTTAACGCGGACTATATACGCCACGTCCGTTGGCCAGATGAATGCAGGGTTCATGCCAATTGATTATTGGCGCATTACGGGGAGTTTTCCGCCGAAGCCCGCCGCGGAAGTGCGCAATTTGTGCCCGGGCCGGCGGCGGTGTGCAATTTGTGCGCAGTGGCGGGTCCCGCCCGGACCGGCGCTCAGCCCCGGTAGACCCCGGCGGCCAGAATGGCGGCGGCCACGCCGGGCGGAACGAGGTTTTCGATGGGCAGCCCGGCTTTCACGCGGGCGCGGATTTGCGAGGAAGAGACGGCAAAGGGGAAACCTTGCAGGGTGCGGCCATGGAAGGGCGCGGGGAAATTCGCGGGCGGCTCGCCGGGGCGGGGAATCACCACGAATTCGGCGAGGCGGGCGAGCTCCGCCGGTTCGCGCCAGCCGCTGAGCTTCGCGACGTGGTCGGTGCCGATGAGATAATGCAGCGTCGCGCCGGGGAAGCGCCGGGCGTAATCGCGCAGGGTGTCCACGGTGTAGGAGATGCCGCCGCGGCGGATTTCCTGTTCGTCCACCTCGCAGCCGGTCTGGCCGGCGAGGGCGAGGCGGAGACATTGCAGGCGCACGGCGTCGGGCGCGGGGCGGTTCTCCGGTTTGAAGGGCGATTGCGCGGCGGGGATGAAGAACAGGCGGTCGAGCCCGAGTTCCTCGCGCGCGGCCTGCGCGACGAGGACATGGCCGAGGTGCACGGGGTCAAAGGAACCGCCGTAGATGCCGATTTTCAATGGAGTGCTCACTGTCCGGCCCTCAGGGTTGCAAAAGCGGCCGCCGGATGCAACTGCCGGCTGCCGGGCGCAGGCGGACGGGCACAATTTGCCGCCGCTCAGGGCGCGGGGTACACCAGCCGGTAGAAGCGGTTGGTGGCGGTCACGGGCACCGGGAGTTCCAATTGCCCGCCCACCTGCGCGGGGACGTTGGTGACGGGCACCCAGACCGCCGGGGCCAGATTGCCGGTATATTCCAGCCCGAAGCCCGTGGCGGAGGCCGGCCACAGGAGCAGCAGATTGGTCCCGGACGGATGCAGGCTCAGGGACGGTATCTGGTCCACGGCAATCAGACTGGCCAGGCCGGTGTGGCCCAAACCGTCGCTGGCCGACAGCACCAGGCCGGGGGAAAACTGGCTGACGGTGAGGTTCCCGCTCCAGGCGCCTTGCACAAAACTGCCGGAGACGGCCGGAGAAACCGTCGTGCCATTGGTGGCGCCGAGCAGGACGGTGCCGGTGAAGTTGGTGATGGTGGTATCCGTCGGGTCCTTGGCCAGGAGGGTGACGGCGAACGGACGGTTCACGAATTGGGGCGTGGCGAGGCTGCTCCAGTCGAAGTGATCCAGCGGGTTCACGGTGAGGAGGGCATTGGAGCTGGTGACCGTGCCCACGATATTGGTGATGAGGACATCATAGTAGCCGGCCTGGGTGGTCTGGACATTGGTGAGGGTGAGCGTGCTGCCGGTGGCCTTGGCGAGGTTGGTGCCGTTGAATTGCCATTGATAAGCCAGCGGCGCGCTGCCGGTGGCGGTGACAGCCAGGACGGCGGTGCCTTTGACAAAGACCGTCTCATTGGCGGGCTGGCCGGTGATGACGGGCGCCTGATACACGGACAGATAGGCGCCGACGCTCAGGGCGGAGCCGTAGAGGTTGGTGACATACACGGCATACCAGCCGACCTGGTTGGTCTGCACATCGGGCAGGGACAGCGTGGCGTTGGTGCCGAAGGCGAGGTTGGTGCCGTTGAACGTCCACTGGTAGGCGAGCGGGGTGGCGCCGCCGGCGGTCACGGTGAAGGTGGCGGTGCCGCCTTGCGCCGCGTTTTCGGAGGCCGGGGAAGCGGTGATGACGGGGGCGGAACTGATCGAGAGCACCGCGTTGGAACTGGTGACGCTCGGGCCATAGGGGCTGCTGACGGTCACCGCATAATTGCCGGTCTGCGGAAGCTGCACGTTCGGCACGCTCAGCGAGCTGCCGGTGGCCCCGGTGAGATTGGTGCCGTTCCGGGTCCATTGGTAACTGAGCGGCGCGGTGCCGGCGGCGGTCACGCTGAAGCTGGCGGTGCTGCCGGGATTCACCGACTGGTTGCCGGGCTGGGTGGTGATGGAGGGGGGCGTGGTGAGGACGGTGATGGTGACATTGGTGCTGACGGCGGTGCCATACACGTTGGTGGCGGTCAGCACGGCCGTGCCGGCTTCCGAGGGCTGCATGTTGCGCAGCACCACGGTGAGGGCGGTGCTGCCGGGAGGATTGGTGCCGTTCAATTTCCATTGGTACGAGATCGGCAAGGTGCCGCCCAGGGTGGCGGAGAGCACCACCACGCCGCCCACGGACACGGTGGAATTGGTCGGCTGCGTGACAAAGAACGGGGCGGACGAATAGACGGTCAGCGTGGCGTTCGAACTGGTGACGGTCCCGTAGAGATTGGTGACGGTGACGGCATAGACGCCGCCGGACTGGGAGAGTTGGAGACCCGTCATGGTCAGGGTGGGATTGGTGGCATTGAGGACGGGCGAGCCGTTCAGGGACCACTGGTAGCCGAGCGGCTTGGTGCCGGCGGCCACGACCGCGATGTTCGCGGTGGCGCCCACGGCCAGGGTCTGGTTGGTGGGCTGCGTGGTGATGGAGGGGGCCACGGTGTAGACCGAGAGCGTGCCGGTGGAACTGATGGAGCCGTACAGATTGGTGACGGTCACGACATAGGTGCCGGCCTGGTACAGCTGCACGTTCGTCTGGTTGATGAAATAATTGGTGGCCCCGGCGATCACGGCATCGTTGAAGGTCCATTGATAGCTGAGCGGCGTGCTGCCGCCGGCGAAGATGGCGAAGACATTCCCGCTGCCGGCGGGCAGGTTGGTGTTGTTCAGTTGATTGTCCAGAAACGGCGCCTCCTGCACGGTCAGCGTGGCATTGGAAGAAAGGACGGAGCCGTAGGCGCTGGTCACGAGCACGGCATAGGTGCCGGCGTTGGCCAGGAGATCCGCATTCGTCACGACCAACGTGGCATTGGTCGCGCCGGACAGAACGGTGCCGTTGACTTTCCATTGATAGAATAACGGCGGCGCGCCGCCGGCCGTGACGCTGAAAGTGGCGGTGCCGCCCTCGGCCACGGACTGGCTGGCCGGCTGGGTGAGGATCGCCGGCACGGCCCCGACGAAAAGGACGGCGTTGGAGCTGAGGGCGGACCCGTAAATATTGGTGACGGTGACGGCGTAATCGCCGGTTTGGCCCAACTGAAGATTGGTGAGGGTGAGCGACTGGTTGGTGGCGCCCGGCAGATTCGTGCCGTTGAAATTCCACTGGTAGAAATAAGGCGTGGTGCCGTTGGCAACCACGGAAAAGGTCACGGAACCGTATTGCGACACGGACTGGCTGAGCGGCTGGGTGGCGATCACGGGGGCGGAAGCATTGAGGCTCAGCCAGGCGGCGGTGCTGGTGACCGCACCGGCGTAGTTCGAGACAACCACCGTGTAGGCGCCGGTGCTGGCGGCGGCGATGTTGCTGATGACGAGGCTGGCGGTGGCGGAGCCGGTGAGATTGCCGCCATCCGTAAGGTTGGTGCCGTTATCCTGCCACTGGTAAAACAGCGGCAGTCCGCCGGCGACATTCACGGCAAAGGTGGCGACGGCCCCTTCGAGCACCGACTGGCTGACGGGCTGGGTGGTGATCGTGGGTTGGGAGATCACGGAGAGGATGAACGGGCGGGTTTGGACGTTGCCGGTCGCGACATTGGTGAAAGCGAGGGTGGCGGAGTAGGTTCCCAGCGGCAGCGTGGCCGCGGTGTCCGTCAGGCTCACGGTCACGGTGGTGGCCGAACCGCCGGAAGTGAGCGTGCCGCCGGCGGCAGAGACATTCAACCACGCCGAGGTATTGGACAGACTCCAGCTGATGGCATCGGTCCCGGCATTGGTGAGGGTGAAGGTAGTGGAACTGGTGGAAAACGGCCCGCCCACGCCGCCGATGGCGGTGAAGCCCGTGGCGGGGGTGACGACCAGCGGCATGGTGTAGGCGAGGCCATTGATGAGTCCCTGCCCGGCGGGCGTACCCCAGCCGGTGCACAGGTCGAAACCGGTGACGGCGGGAAAATTCGTGGGACTGCCGCTCCAGGCGTTATTCCCGCTCGTGATGTCGTTGAAATCCAGCGTGTAATTGGCACCGGAGCCGAGCTGGTCCAAGGCAGGGTTGATGAAGCCGATGGGCGGGTTGCCGCTATTGGCGGCCTGCTGGTTGCACAGCGCGGCGAACCCGGCCCAGAGCGGCGCGGCGCAACTCGTGCCTTCCAGGCCGAAATCGATGTTATCGGCCAGCGTGAACACATTGAAGGCACACAGGGCCACGTCCGGATTGTTGCGCATGGTGACGGAGCCATAGTTGGCGAGCATGCTGATATTGGTCTGCCAGGCGGGAATGGCGTATTGTGTACTGATGCCGCCGCCGGTGCCGATGCCGCCGCCGCTGTTCCAGACGCTTTCCCCGGTCCGGTAACCGCGCGGCCCGCTGGTGAAGAGCTCGGTTCCGCCCACGGTGGTGAGGTAGGGGGAATCGCAGGGAAACGGAATCAGCCCGCTGTAGGCGTCGGCGTCGCCCTCGGCTGTGAAAAACGTCTGGCCCTGCGCGGCCATCTGCTGGAAGATCGCATCGGCCACGGGGTCGGCCGGTCCGTCCGGGATATACCAGGAACAGCTGATCTGCCGGGCCAGGTCGTCATCGGCGATCCGGCTCAGGCCGTCGTCAAACGTGTTGCCCGAATCCGTGTTGAGGATTTCATAGACGATGACTTTGGACAGCCCGGGGGCCATCGCCACGGCCACTTCGATGTCCAAAGCCGCCTCGATCTCCCCGCCCGTGCCGCTGGGCAGGCCGCTGGCGCCATCAATATATATATTCTCCAGGGGCACCACGGGCAGACCGGCCTGGCTTTCGTAGCCGATGATGTCGGCCGGGGTATAGCCGTCAAATTCGACCAAGGCGACGGACTGGCCGGCACCGGTAAGAGTGACGCCGGGGAGGTAGGCATTCCGGAAATCGTATCCCTCGTAGAGGCCCGCCACGGCGGAACCGTAATTGGTGCCGGCGGGTCCGGCCGGTCCCTTCCCCAGCGGCGTGGCCTTCATATGCGGATGCGGCCGGGCGAAATTATTCAGGCCGGCGATGCGCAGGATGCGGTTGGTGAGGGCCAGGGAAGGTTCGTTGACGGGGGCATAGAAAGTGCGGGATTCGGTCGGATGCCGGTAAACTTTCAGGTGAACATTCAGCGCCCGCTGGACATCCGCCGCCGCGCCGGCGACATCCAGAATCATATGGTTGGAGTGGGTGCCGACGACCTGGAGGCCTTGGGCGGCCGCGAACGTCTTCAGGGCTTCATAATCACTTTCGGCGGGGCCGAACTGGGCGGCGAATTCGCCGGGCTTCAAATAGTGCCGGTAGCGGGGACTGGCGGGATCGGCGATGTCCCGCAACAGTTGGGCGAGAACGTCCTGATGGCGCAAAGGCAGGCCGATGGCCAGCTGCAAGCGGTTCGTCCCCGGGAGATCGCCGACGGCGGACAACCGGCTGACCATCGCCGGCACGTGGCCGGACAGGGTTTGCAATACGGCGGCGGGCAGTGCGCCAGCTGACAGAAAAAACAGGCACGCCGCTCCCAGGATGCCTGGGACAAATTTAATTTTCATAGGGTTGCCTTCGCTGATTACGATTGCCGGTGCGTCAACCCGGACGGTCAGGCGCATGAGCCAATCTCCAGAGATTACTTAGTCTGTAATACCCCCGGAAGCAACGCTTGGGAAGTGGGTGTTTGGCCGCACACCCGGGCCTTTGAACGGGTCGGATATTTCAAAGGGGTCCGGCCTGCAATTCTCGGACAGGCCCTTAACAACACCGCCGCACGCCTTTATAGCGGGCGTCGGTGACTTGGGCGAAGATTTGCCGGTCGGAGTGCTGTTCGCAGGTGCAGACCTGCTGGCGGGCGCGTTCGAACTGGGTTTCGCCGGAGAGTTCCTTGGCCAGCCCCAGCGCGAGGGCGGCGGCCCCGGCGGCGGTGCGGAGATTGGGGCCGGATTCCTTCAGCGCATAATCCGGCAGCCAGACGGGCGCGGTCTCGTGCGTCACAGCCGCCTTGCGGCGGCTGAGGAGCAGCCACCATTCGCGCAGGCTGATGACGACAATGATGCTGACGAGCAGGAGAAAGGCGCCGGCCACCCCGGCGTCGAGGCGGTTGTTGAATTGCAGGGCCCGCTGTTTGGCGAGATCGGCGGTGAGGGCATCCGCGGCCGGCCCTTGTGCCTGGGCCAGGCTGGTTTGGAGGGCGGTCACTTTGGGCTCCAGACTCCGGGCCTGGGCGAGGAAGCCGATCCGCGGGTCGGCACTCCAGATTTTTTCCGCGCCGGCGGTGAAGGTGACGGCGATGAGCCAGACGAGCGGGATCAGCGTGATGAGCGCGAACACGGGCCGGCCGACGGGCGGGTGCGGATTTTCGCTGCGGGTCGCCGGGGCGAGCTGCATCTTCAGCAGGATGGTGGTGCCGAGGCAAAGAGCGATGGCGGCGAGCATTTGGTTGGCGATGCCAAAGAGGGGCCAGAGCGAGTTGATGCCGCCGAGCGGATCGCGCACGCCTTGGATGAGGAAGTAACCCCAGCCGGCGACCATCAAGGCGGCGGCCACGGGCGCGGCGGCGAAGTTCTTGGGGTTGCGCATGGGCGCCCAGACGCGGCCGAGCACGCCTTGCAGGAGATAGCGGCCCACGCGCGTGCCGGCATCGAGGGTGGTGAGAATGAAGAGCGCCTCAAACATCACGGCAAAGTGGTACCAGAGATCCAGCCAGCGGCCGTTGACGGCTTTGGAAAAGATATGCGCCATGCCCACGGCCAGCGTGGCGGCGCCGCCGGTGCGGCCGAACAGGGTTTTCTCGCCCAGCCGGGTGGCGAGGCCGTTCATCTGGTCGACGGTCACGGGAAAATTGAGCGAATTGATTTTGGCCACGGTGGCGGCGGGATCGCCTTTGATGTTCATGCTGAGGTAGACGCCGGGATCGAGCGTGCAGGCGGCGATGAGGGCCATGATGGCCACGAAAGATTCAAAGCACATCGCGCCGTAGCCGATGGGACGGGCGTAGTTCTCGCGGGTGATGAGCTTGGGCGTGGTGCCGCTGGCAATGAGCGAATGAAAACCGGAAATCGCCCCGCAGGCGATGGTGATGAAGCAGAAGGGAAAGATTTTGCCGGCGAAGACGAGGCCGGAGCCATCGACAAATTGCGTGAGCGCGGGCATCTGCAATTGCGGCAGCGTGCAGAGGATGCCGAGCGCGAGGGCCACGATGGTGCCGAGCTTCATGAAGGTACTCAGGTAATCGCGCGGGGCGAGCATGAGCCACACGGGCAGGCTGCTGGAGATGACGCCATAGCCGATGATGATGGCGGCGAGATGAATATCGCGGATGCCGAAGACCTGCGACCAGTGGGGGCTTTGATAGACGAGTTTGCCGCCCCAGACGGCGAGCAGCAGCAGCGTGACGCCGATGGCCGTGGCCTCGAGCACGCGGCCGACGCGGAGGAAGCGCATGTAGCCGCCCATGAAGAGGGCGATGGGGATGGTCGCCCCCACGGTGAAGATGCCCCACGGACTTTCCGCCAAGGCGCGCACGACGACCAGCGCGAGCACGGCCATGAGAATGACGAGGATGGCCAGGATGGCGAGCACGGCGATGCCGCCGGCGACGCCGTTCAATTCTTCCGCGACCATTTCGCCAAGGGACTTGCCGCGCCGGCGCATGGAGCAGAACAAGATCACGAAATCCTGCACCGCGCCGCCGAGGGCCACGCCGATGAGGATCCAGAGCGCGCCGGGCAGGTAGCCGAATTGCGCGGCGAGCACGGGGCCCACGAGCGGGCCGGGGCCGGCGATGGCGGCGAAGTGGTGGCCGAAGAGGATCCACTTGTTCGTGCGGACGAAGTCCTTGCCGTCGTCATGCACCACGCAAGGGGTGGCGCGGCGGTTATCCAGGCCGAGCACGCGGAAGGCGACCCATTTGGAATAGAAGCGGTAGCCGATGGCAAAGGTGCAGAGGGCGGCGATGAGGAGGCAGGCGGAGTTGACCGGTTCCGCGCGGCGGAAGGCGAGGATGGCATAGGCGCCCGCCCCGAGCAGGGCGAACAGGAACCAGAACACGGGCGCGACAACCTTTTTCATCATGTTTGTGGGCAATTCTTTTACTCCACAAACGGGCCGGGGGGAACTAAAATAGCGCGATGAACAGCAGCATGACCAGACATTGCCACCAATGCGGGGAGCCGTGGGTGATCTCGGGCAACCCGGGTCGGGGCGAAGTATGCATGAAATGCCGGGCGGACCTGCGGGTGTGCCTGAACTGCACGAGCTACGACCCGCGCGTGGCGCAGCAATGCCGCGAACGCCGCGCGGAGCCGGTGCTGGAGAAGCATGCCGGGAACTTTTGCGAGTATTTCGAGTTCGCCAAACGCCAATGGGAAGGCAAGGCGGTGGTCAACGCACGCGAAGAGGCGGCGCGGGAAAAGCTGAAGAAGCTGTTGGGGGATTAGGCGGGGAATCTCACGCAGAGTCGCAGAGTCGCAGAGGGGAGTCCAAAAGTAACGGGCGGGTTTTCAATTTAAATGCGTTGGACAAATTGGTTGCATGATCCGGATAGTGGCAACGAGATCACGGGAAGGCACTGGAATGAATATTACACCGGAACAATTCGATATGGCATTTGCAGAATTTCAGCAATTTGGCCCCCGGCGGCGTATCCGTATTGAAGAACGATGGCAGGCGATTCTGCCAACAATTGCTCCGGCTGAATTTCCGGTGTTGAAAGCCAAGTGCAACGACATAGAGGCGGCGGCACTCTCTTTGGCTGAAAAAGTCCGGGACAATAAACTGCCTGACGCGGCTGCCAAATATCAGTTGGCGCAAAAATATCCCATGCTTAACCAGGCTCGCTTAAACCATACGTGGAGTCAGGCGATGTATTTTTCAACCAAGTGAGAATCGCCAAGGTTGATCCATTGTCATTCTGAATAATTGAACAAACTCGATCATGCCCGGCGCGGAATCAATGCTGTCTCGATAACGGGTTTTCGGGTTGGGCACGGTATATGCACGTGCGGACAAATTGGTTTAAACGCTCGCCCTCACCCGGCCCTCTCCCCGGGGGGCCGGGGTGAGGGCGAGCAATCACACATACTTTGTTTGGCTGGCTCCGATTCACCGTCCTTGGTTCAAAAACCAGACTTGGAACACGTGGCTTGGAATAAATTCTTCCTGGCGAGTTCAACCGCATCCTTGAGCCTTTGGTTGGGCTTTGGTGGATGGTCGAGAAGAGAGATGATTTTCCGTGCGCCGCTCTTTGAAAGACGGATGACGGATTTCTCTTCCGGCATCGTTGGCTGGTTCTCCGCAAAGCGGGCGGCAAATCTCCGGGGTTGCTTCTTCATGATGATAAAGTGCCGATTCACAAATTGTCTGTCCACCGGGTTAAAGACATTTAATCACACTTAGATCATTCCCGGCGCGGAATCAACTTCGCCTCGGCGACAACTTTTTCCAGATAGGCGCGGTATTCACAGACAGGCAGCTTCGCAGCCAGTTCCGCCAGTCGGGCGGGGGTGAGGAAACCGCTCTGCAACGCGGCTTCCTCGGGGCAGCCGATCTTGATGCCGTTCCGCTTTTCCACGGTCTGCACGTAGGCGCCGGCATCGTGCAGGCTGCTGCTGGTGCCGGTGTCCAGCCACGCAAACCCGCGCGGCAGCGGCAGATGATGCAACTGCCCGGCTTTCCAATAGGCGACGATGAGGTCGGTGATCTCCAGTTCGCCGCGCGCGGAGGGTTTTAACGAGTGAGCGAAGGCGCAGACCTGCCGGTCAAAGAGGTAGAGGCCGGAGACGACGTAGTTGCTCTTCGGGGACTTGGGCTTTTCCTCGATGCCGATGATTTTTCCGGCGGGGTCGAATTCCAGGACGCCGTAGCGTTCGGGGTCGTTCACATGGTAGCTGAAGATGCCGGCGCCGCCGGTGAAGGCGGCGAAATATTTGCGGAGACCGTCGGCACCGTGGAAAAGGTTGTCGCCAAGGATGAGGGCGACGGCGTCCTGGCCGATGAAACTTTCGGCGATAAGGAAGGCCTGGGCAATGCCGTCCGGCTGCGGTTGCTCGCGGTATTCGATGGTGACGCCGAAGCGGGAGCCGTCGCCGAGGAGCTGGCGGAAGCGGGGGACATCGGCGGGGGTGGAGATGAGGCAGAGGTCGCGGATGCCGCCTTCGATGAGGGTGGTCAGGGCGTAATAGACCATCGGCTTGTCGTAGACGGGCTGCAACTGTTTGCTGGCGACGAGTGTGAGCGGGTAGAGCCGCGAACCGGCGCCGCCGGCCAGGATGATGCCTTTCATGGGGGACAGCGTAAAAGCGGAGGGAGGGAGGGACAAGGATGAAGGTGGGCATACCTGGCGTGAATCGTTGCATGGTTGCATCGTTGCATCGGGAGGATTCGTTGCGGAGTGGCGTGATAAATACGGCGGGCGCCGGTCTGACGGGGCCCGGCGGCCACAGACCGCCGCTACAGCGCGGACGGCAGTTTTGGTGAATTAGGCTCCCCTTGGGCGGGGTTTGGAATTAGGATTCGGGCATGAAAGTCAGCGGGTTCACGTTTTTGCGCAACGGCCAGAAGCTGGGGTATCCGTTTGTGGAGTCGATCCGCTCGGTGCTGCCGCTGGTGGACGAGTTCGTGATCGCGCTGGGACCGTGCGATGACGCGACGGAGGCGATGGTGCGGGCGATCGGCGACCCGAAGATCCGCATCATCCCCACGCAATGGAACGAGCGGTTGCGGTCGGATTACAGCGTGAAGGGCTTCGTGTTCGGGCAGCAGAAATCCATCGCCCTCTACAATTGCACGGGCGACTGGGCGTTTTACCTGGAGGCGGACGAAGTGGTGCACGAGGACGATCTGCCGAAGATCCGCGCGGCGATGGAAAAGCATCTGGGGGATGACCGGGTGGAGGCGCTGGCGTTCGATTACCTGCATTTTTACGGGAACAAGAACACCATCGCGTGGTCGCCGGGCTGGTACCGCAGCGAGGTGCGCATCATCCGGAACACGATTCCGGCATGGTCGAGCGAGTCGCTGTTCTTCAACGTGGTGGTGAGCCACAAAAAGTCACGATACCCGCGCGCGGCGCAGGCGGGGGCGACGATCTATCATTACGGCTGGGTGCGGAGCGAGGCGCAGATGAATCTGAAATCGGGCGAGGTGCACAAGTATTGGGAGAACCGGGCGGCGGCGCGGGTGGATTATGCGGACATCGATGCGGCGGTGCTGAAACCCTTCACGGGCCGGCATCCGCGCGTGGTCCAGGATTGGCTGCCGGCGGCGGAGGGGATATTTCAGGCGAACCCGAATCATCCGCTGACGAAGCGGGAGAAGAAGCACCGGCGGATGCTGTGGCTGGAGGAGAAGTTCGGGTGGAAGTTTAATCGGAAACACTACCTTGCGGTGAAGTGAGGGTTAAGGTTGAAGGTTGAAGGGAAGAGTCGGCGGGTACGCGGAGGCGGGCGGTCTGGGGGGCGCGGCTGTGTCTGAAAGACCGGCCGCAGCGCTATCGCGAAGAATAAGACGGGCATTAATCCACGACCCTCGCATTATCACGTGCTGCGGCGGGGCTTTGCCACAGCCGCGCTCCACAACCTGGCGGGCAACTTCGTTGGACCATTTTTCCAGCCGCCCTTACGTGAGCAATTCAACCCTTTGTCCCAAACACTTTGGCAAGCGCTTGGTTCACCTGGGCGACGGGGATTTCGCGGATGGCTTCGGGGCGGGGGGCGGCGATGACCCAGTCGGGGTGCTGAAAGGGGATGGGCTGGTCGGGGCGGGCCTCGTGCATGAGCATGCGGACGGGACGGCCGAGCGCGACGGCGAGGTGCAGGGTGCCGGTGTCACCACCGAGAACGAGGATGGAGAGTTGCATCAGGCCGCCGGTGACGAGGAGCGGGACGCCGGCGGAGACGGTGAAGCCTTCCTGCCGGGCGGGTTCCAAGGCGGCGCGGTCGGCGGGGCCGCCGCCGAGGAGAATCTGCACGCCCTGCGCGCGCCAGTGATGGGCGACGGACAGATAATTTTCCAGGCCCCAGTTTTTATGCGCGCCACTGGTGAAAGGCTGGATGAAGAGCGTGGGCCGCGCGGGGTCGAGTTGGTGGTCGGCGAAAAATTGTTGCGCGACGGCGAGGGCGGTGGCGGGCAGCGCAAAATCGTTGCGGATGTTTTGGACCGGGAGGCCGCCGTGACGGAGGAGTTCGAGGTGGCCGCCGGCGGGATGTTCGCGGGTTTCGTGGGGGAGGGTTTTGGTATAGGCCCACTGGCGGGCGAGTTTGGAGGGGCGACCCCAGCGTTCGGGGGCGCCGGTGAGCCGGGTAAGCCAGGCGGTCTCGCCATAGCCCTGGAGATCGATGGCGTGGGTGAATTTCCCGGCGCGCAGCCGGCGCAGCAGGCGGGCTATCTCGGCGACAGCGCGGAGGGGGTTGCCACTGCGGAGGGCGGCGCGGTCGAGGGGGATGACCTCATCGACGGCGCGAAAACCCTGGAGCAGGACGGCGTTTTCGGCGGAGGTGAGGAAGGTGATCTTCGCGTCGGGAAACCGGTCGCGGACGCCGTTGACGGCGGGCAGGGTGAGGACGACGTCGCCAATGACTTTGAGGCGGATGAGGAGGATGTTCGGGCCGGCGGGCATGGCGCGGGCTCAGCGGGTGGGCGCGGGATTGCGCCAGAGGACCATGCCGGCGGGGGATTCCCAGCTGGTGCCGCGCTTGAGATCATATTCGACGCCTTGGGAGCGGAATTCGAGCACGGGCCAGCCCAGCCGGTCGAGGCGGGCTTTGATCTCGGGTCCGGGGAACATGGGGGCGTGCCATTCGCAGAGGCCGAGGGGAAAGCGCTTGAGAAAATCCAGGTGGTCGTCGAAAAGGAATTTTTCCGCGCCTTCGATGTCGATCTTGATGAGGTCGAAGTAGCCGGTCTCGCGGGCGAGGCGGGCGGAGATATCGGTGGTGGTCCGGCCGCCGGCGCGGCGGCCGTGGCCGCGGTCGAAGATGTTCGTGTGCATGGAGTCCTTGTGGACTTTGAGGCTCACGGTGGCGCCGCGGGGGCCGATGATGGCGGGCTCGCAGGTCCAGCGCCCGGCCAGGCCGTTGTGGGCGATGGCGGCGGCCACGCGGGCGGCGCAGACGGGGTTCGCATCGCCCAGGAAGGCGCGGGTTTCCGGCACGGTGCCGGACTGGCGGTAGATGTGATCGACGAGGCCGAAGGAGAAAAAGCCGTTGTTGCAGCCGAGGTCGACCCACTGGCGGACTTCGCCGAGGTGCCGGTAAAAGGGATCGTAAACACGGCCCATGAAGACTTCGCCGGCGGAGCTCCAGGCACCGCGGTCGGGCACGAAGAGGTGGAGGCCGGCGGGGGTGCGGAACTCGAGCGCGGCGTAGGGCAGGAGGTCGCGAACGACGGAGCGCAGCAGGCGTTTGAGGCTCATGGCTGGGATGGATCAGGGGTTGGGGTGAAAAATCAGCTGTGCCGTTTTTGGCGGAGGAGCGAGCGTTTGTGCCGGCCGAGCCAGACGGCGAGGTCTTCGAGGAAGAGGCGGAGGCCGAGAAATTTCGAGCGGCCGGTCATCCGCAGGAACAGTTTGCGGAAATCGTCGTTGGCGCGGTAGCGGCGGCCGAGTTTTGGTTTTTTGCCAGTCCAGTGGATGATGACGGGCCTCTGCCAACCACGAGGTAGTAAGCGGTCTGCAAGGCCGAAGGTCGTCTCGGCGGGAAAGAGCTGCAGCGGTTGTTCACCCATGCGCGGGTTGCCTTCGCCAAGGGCGCGCCAGCGGAGGAAATTGGTCACGCCCTGCTCGTAGCAGCGCCAGCAGTTCAGCTGGCGCATCTGGATGAGCGTTTCCCGGGAGAACACGTTGCGGCGGGCAAAGAAGACACCGTTGTTCGCGAGCACATGGCCGCGCCAGTCGAGGCCGGGGGCGAGTTGTTTGATGAAGTCCACGTCATAGACGAAGCACTGGACTTCTTCGGGGGTCTGGAACGTCCGCCGGGTGGCGAAATTGAACCCGGCAATGAAATCGTACTTATCAAACTCGGCATAGACGCGGATATCGCCCCAGACGAGGGTGTCGGCATCCACGTAGAGGAAGCGTTCGTAGGGGCTTTTCCAGAAAACGAGGAGTTTGACCCAGAAGCCGGTGCAGAGATGGGCGTATTCGGGGCCGGCGATGTCCTGGGCGACGAGGCGGGTGACGCCGGGGAGCCGTTCGATGGCGGCGGTGTCGGTCTCGTGGCCGTCCACGAGCAGGGTGATTGGAATGTCGCCGAGGGACTGGCGGATGCTGGCGCAGCAGGCCTTGGCGAGATATTCGAAGCCGACGGAGACGAGGACGATGACGCCGTCCAGGCGGTCACGGTAATCCGCCGGCGCGGCGGGCGCGGGCGGGAGGCTCTCGGCGCGCGGGTCGAGGCGGTCGGGGGGAATCTGGAGGGCGCGGTCGCTCATGGGGTCAGGACGGCCAGGTGGGGGGCTTGATGGGATGCCAGTGGTGGCGCTTCACGAGTTTCCAGCGGCCGAAGAGACGGCGGAAACCCTTTTTATTTTTCTGGGCGACGGGCGTGATGGGCGTGGTGAAGATCTTCTCGAAAAAATCGAGCACCCGGTTGCGGTCGAAATGGATATTGGGCGTGTCGTTGTGGAAATAGGGCTGGCGCACGTATTCAAGATATTTGGCGTCGTCGTTGTCCAGTTCGATGATCTTTTCGATGAGGGCTTCCTCGCTGGGGAAATCGGCGGCGTTTAGGAAGCTCCTGGGGTTGAAATCGTTGGCGATGAGGGGGTCGCCCCAGTAGATGGGCAGGCACCGGGCGATCATGGGTTCGAAGATCTTCTCGGTATTGTAGCCGGCGAGCTGGCGGTTCTCGAAGGCGATGTTGAACTTGTACTGCCGCATGAAATCGATTTTGCCGCGGGAACCGCCCGGGATGGGGCCGCCGATATTGTTGAACTTCTTGCCGCCGGAATCGACCTTCTTGTATTTGGACAGGCGTTGGAAAAAATTGACGCGGTTGCTGTTCTTGCGGGGATTGTAGCCGCTGATGATGAAGCTGCAGAACTTGGTCTTGGCGGCGAGGATCTTTTCCGGATCGTCGTGGCGCTTCAGGATCTCGGCGGGGTCGCCGTAGCTGACGTAGTTGGGGAGGAGCAGGTGGCGGGGATCGTTCACCTGGACGGAGGCGATGGAGTAATCGCACTCGTCATAGTTAGGCAGGTCAGACTCGCCGGAATAGAAGATTTTGACCCCGGAATGGAGGCGGTGGTCATGGCCGTAGCAGCAGTAGATGAGAAAATCCGGGCGGTCGCACAGCTCGATGTCAAAGCGTTCGGACAGCAGTTTGTAAAAATAGTTGTCAGTCTTGCTGAAATTGGCGGAGAAGTCGCAGATGTCGAGGCGGATTTTTCTCATCGGATACAGGTTTGGCGGTTGGCAAAAATCGGTTTGTTCAATGTACGGGTCCGCTCAGAAAAATACCGGCGCGGCGGCTTGGTTCAGGCCTAGCGAAGGATAAATTCAGGGTTGGGGCAATGCAAGCCGGGCGTTGCAGCGTTTAAACGTTGCGTCATTGCATCGGGGGAATCCGTTACGGGCGTGGCGGGTACGCGGGACGGTCATGGTCTGGCGGGAGCGCTGCGGCCGGGCTTTGCCACAGCCGCGCTCCAGAGGGAGGCGGTGGTTGGCAGGCGCAGGCTCCGGCAGCTTCGGCGGCGGGGCGTCGTCGCTACGGCCGCCACTTCAATGCCGGTCGAGGCCTTGGGCACAGCGGATTTTGCGGGTGCGGATGGTCTCGGCCAGGCGGGCGAGGCTGGCGGCGTGCTGGTCGCGCGGGGCCATCGGGTGGTTCAGATGAAAGGTGATGGCGCGGCCGTAAACAAATTTCCGGGGACGGCCCAGATGGTAGAGGCGGGTGCCGATGTCGGAGTCCTCGCCCACGCCCCAGCCGGTGTAGGCTTCGTCGAAGCCGTTGACGGCCACGAGGTCGTCGCGCCAGAAGGCCATGTTGCAGCCGATGATGCCGCGCTGCTTGGTGTCGCGTTTGATGATGGCGAGGGGCCAGCGGATGCCTTTGGGGACGCCGGTGATCTTGCCGGTGAGCATCCATTGCGCGACGGGCGTCTCGCCGGCTTCGAATTGGGGGACAAATTCCTCGCGCACGAAGCAGCGGCGGCCCTGGACCCAGAAGCCGCGTTCGGCGAGGCCGGCGTGGTCCTCGATGTAGCGGCGGTGCGGGACGCAATCGCCATCGGTGAGGACGAGGTAATCGCCGGTGGCGGCGGCGAGGGAGCGGTTCAGGATGATGGTCTTGCGGAAGCCGTCATCGGGGTGCCAGACATGTTTGACGGGCACGGGGAATTCGGCGGCCCATTTTTTCACGAGGGCGGGAATGGGTTCGCGCGAGCCGTCATCGGAGATGAGAATCTCATCGGGCAGGCGGGTCTGGCGGCGGAGGCCGCGAAAGACTTTCTCCAGCGTGAGGGGCTGGTTGTAGGTGCTGATGATGAGGGAAACTTTCAAGCGGGCGGGGGCGGTTCGGAGCCGGGGGCTTGGGGCAATCCGGATTCAATGACTTTGGAATAGCGGACGACGGTGGAAAAGGCGTTCATCCAGGCGATGAAGTAGCCGGGCCAGCCATCGAGAAAGCCGAGGCGGAGGATGTAGGCGCGGAAAAATTTCCAGTACGGGCGGATGGCGAGATCGAGCAGGCCGGCGGGTTTGCCGGCGGCGGCGCGGTCGCGGGCGAAGCGGTCGCTGTAGAGGCCGATTTTGCCGAGGAGCTGGTTGATGTTCTCGTTGCTGTAATGCAGCAGATCGCCGCGCAGGGAGCGGATTTCGCCGCGCACGACGAGCTTCTCGTGCAGGCCGCCCTCCCATTCGCCGGAGCCTTGGCGCCAGAGGCGGAGGACGCGGTCGGGATACCAGTCGCCGTGGCGGATCCAGCGGCCGGCGAAGAAGGACATGCGGGGAAAATCGTAGGCGGCGGGCGCGGGGTTGTTCCCGAGGGCGGCCAAGGTGGCGATGAGTTCCTGGCGGAGGGTGTCGGAGACGACCTCATCGGCATCGAGGACGAGGAGCCAGGGCTGGGTGGCGAAGCCGGTGGCGAAATTGCGGTGGGCGGCGTGGCCGGCCCAGGGCTGGCTGACGACGCGGGCGCCGTAGCCGGCGGCGATCTTATCGGTGCCGTCTTTCACGCCGTCGTCGATGGCGACGATGGTTTCGGCGGTCCAATCCCGGACGCTGGCGAGGGTGCGGCCGATGCGATGGGCCTCATTGCCGGCGATGATACAGACGGCGATGGGCAGCGGGGCGGATGGCTTCATAGGCTGGCACGCGAATGCAAAGCATTCAAATAGGCTGCCTGACTGGATTCCCGGCCACACCACAGCACATCCCCCTCCGGTGGGGAGGAATCCGGTAACGGCGCGAAGAAGCAGGGCTGACCGCCATTTTCATAGGCTTGTTTGGCCAGTTGGCTGGCCCGGCGGCGGCGGGAGATGTTGACGAATCCCATGTAACCCCGGTCCTGCAGGAGACGGCTGATGGCTTCCTGATCTCTGGACATTTCCACATAGACGACTTCGATGATACCTGGGCGGAGGTGAGAGCCGGCACTTTTTAGGACGGCCCAGTCGTTGCCCTCGGTGTCGATCTTGAGAAAATGGATTTTGGAAAGGCGGCGTGTTTCGATGATTTCGGAGAGGGTGAGGCAGGGAACCTGGCCGAGGAGCCGCATCTGGCCGCCCCAATCGGCGAGCACGGAATGGGAGCCATCATGCCGGGGGTCTTCATAAAAGGAGATTTCTCCGCCGGTGTCGGAGACGGCAGCGGGGATGAGTTCGCAGTCAGATTCAAAGCCGTTAAGCTTAATGTTGGCGGCGACGGTCTGGACGAGGCGGGGGTGGGGTTCGAGGAAAATGACGCGGGCCTGACGGTATTGGCGGGCGAGGAGGCCGACGAGGCCGCAGTTGGCACCGCAGTCGATGAAAAGGCCGCCGAGGGGGACGAGTTCGCGGACGGCCCAATACATGTTTACATCACCGTTCCCATCATGCCAGAAGATGGCGTTTTGATTGCCCTTTGACATGTCCAGGGCGAGTTTCAGACCGCAGGCCAGTTGAACAGTCTGGTGCCGGTCAAGCACTGGGTCGAGCAGGCGTCGGATAAGGGAATGGCCGACGCGGATGGGTCCGTTCCGGTACGTGCAATAGGATTGCCTGGCAAAATTGGTCAACGAGCGGTTCATGCGGCGTAATCGGTCGAGGCCAGTGTCATGGCATTGCGAGAAAAGCTCAAGCCGGTTTTGCGGCCAGAGCAGCACGAAGGCCGTCCAGGATGGCACCCGTGGCGACGCCGCCGAGGAAGGGGGTGCCGGGCGGATTGGTGCCGACGAGGATGCGGAAGCGGTCGCCGAGAGGAACCCATTCGGCGCGGCCGGGGTTGGGCCAGAACCAGGCGGCCATGGGGGTATCGGTCATGACGGCGAGGTGAAGGGTGCCGGTATCGCCGCAGAGGTGGGCGGCGCTATGGCTGATGACGGCGGTGAGCTGGGTGAGGTTGAGGTTCCCGGCGAGGACGCGCCAAGGGGTTTGCGGGAGAAGTTTCAGCAATTGTTCCATTTTGGCCAGTTCCCGGGGAACGGGGGCGCAGGAGAGAACGAGGCGTTTTTCGGGGAAATCCCGGGTCAGGGCGGCGATGAGCCCGGCCAGTTGTTCGGGGGCGAGCTCCTTGTAATCGGCGGTGGTGAAGGGGCTGAGGTGAAAATAGGTGCCGCGGTCGGCGGGGGTAATATTGGCGGCGGCGAGATGGGCGGGATTGACCTCGGCGTGAAACTCGGGCGGGAGGGCGGGAAACCCGGCCAGGGCGAGGCAGCGGCAGCGTTGCAGGTAGACGGGCTCCTGGCCGAAGGGATATTGGACGTGGGCGGTGTAGAGCTGCTTCCAGAACCAAGGCCCGCCGTCGCCGGGCAGGCGGCCGAGGCGTTCGGGGGCGCCGCTGAGGCGGGTGAGCCAACTGGAACGGTCGGAGCCGTTGAGATTGATGACGACGTCGAATTTTTCGCGGCGGAGCCGGGCGACCATGTCCCAATTTTCACGCAGGGTGGCATGGCGGGGATAGCGCATGTAGCCCCAGGCGCGGTTGATCCAGGGGAAACAATCGAGGACCGAGGTGATATGGGCGGCGACGGTGACGTGGAGTTCGGCCTGGGGATAGGCCTGGCGGATGGTCCAGAGGGCGGGCACGAGGTGGACGGTATCGCCGAGGAACCCGAGGTCGAGGACCATGACTTTGCGGGCGGCGCGGGTGCGTTCGTAGAAGGTGGAATTGGAGTTGGCGGGGCCGGTGGCCATCCGGCAAAGTCTAAAGTCGGGGTGGTATCGTTGCAATGTTACATTGTTGCCTTGGGGGGAGTCCAAGGTCCAAAGTCTAAAGTCCAAAGTCGGGGAAGCTGGCGCAGGCGACGGGCGCGGAGGTCTGGCGGGGCCCGGCGGCCGCAGACCGCCGCTACAGTGGCTGCTTTTTTTGCACGGGTTGGTTGACTATCGGCGGACCTTGCACTAGCGTGACCGGACGAATTTGACCGTCCAACTTTAAACCGATTTTAACCGAATTTAAGATTTCTATGCCGCCCAAAGCCTCCGATAAAGCCGTTGAAAAAATCACTGACAAAGCGGCTGACAAAGCCGTGGATAAAGCGGTGGAAAAAGCGACCCCGACCATCGATCCCAAGGTGGCGGCGGCGCGGGAACGCGACCTGGAAGCGGCCATCTCGAGCATCACCAAGGCCTACGGCGACGGCGCGATCATGCGGTTGGGCGATGCGCAGGCGCACCGTTCCATCGAGGTGATCCCCACGGGCGGGCTGGCCATCGATCTGGCGCTCGGCGTGGGCGGGTTGCCGCGCGGCCGGGTGATCGAGATTTTCGGTCCGGAATCCTCGGGTAAAACGACGCTGATGTTGCATGTCATCGCCAATGCCCAGAAGGCGGGCGGTTTGGCGGCGTTCATCGATGCGGAACATGCGCTGGACCCGGGTTACGCGAAGAAGCTGGGCGTGAATCTGGATGATTTGCTGGTGTCGCAGCCGGATTCCGGCGAAGAAGCGCTGACCATTTGCGAAACGCTGGCGCGGTCGAACGCGCTGGACGTCATCGTGGTGGATTCGGTGGCGGCGCTGGTGCCGAAGGCGGAACTCGAAGGCGAGATGGGCATGGCGACGATGGGCATGCAGGCGCGGCTGATGAGCCAGGCGCTGCGCAAGCTGACGGCCATCCTGAGCAAGAGCAAGACGACGTGCATCTTCACCAACCAGTTGCGCGAGAAGGTGGGCGTGATGTTCGGCAACCCGGAAACGACGCCGGGCGGCAAGGCTTTGAAATTTTACGCGAGCGTGCGCATCGATATCCGCCGCAAGGACATGATCAAGGACGCGGCCGGCAACGCGATGGGCAACCACACGCGCGTGAAGATCGTGAAGAACAAGGTGGCGCCGCCGTTCGCGGAAGCGGAATTTGACATCATCTACAACCACGGCATCGACAAGGAAGGCAGCATCCTGGATGTGGGCATCGATTGCGGCGCGGTGGAGAAGAAGGGCGCATGGCTGCAATTCAACGGCGACCTGATCGGCCAGGGCAAGGAAGCGGCGCGCAAGGCGCTGGTGGAGAAGCCCGACCTGGCGAAGAAAATCGTCGAGGCCATCATGGTCAAGCGGGCGACGCCGGTGGTGGAACCCGCCAAGAAATAGGCGTTACATTGTTACAAAGTTATATCGGTGGGAAACGCCATTGGTAGGCAGCGGACGGACTACTTGCTTTGGAAGCGGTGGTAAGCAAACACGGCTCGCACTAAGCAACGCGTTCCTTTCTACATGCGCCGGTTTGATGCCGGTACGGGTATTGAATGCGAAGAAGCAGGCGTTCATGAGGAATAAAAATGTAAAAATTGGTGAAATCGTTTTGATTCCACTAACAGTGGGGTTTGCGATTGGCAAGGTCTTATTCCTATCACAACGCTATAAAAATGTGGTGCTACTTGGCATATACAGCATAACCGTGAAGGAAGAAACTATGCCACTGAGTTTGCCTGACAATGTGGCTTTGACAGTTTATACGAGCCAGACGGTCATTCAACAGGGCCGATGGATTACCATTGGTCAAGAAGAACTTAAGGGCAATCAGTTGGGCCTTACAAAGCGTATCGTTGGTGGCGAAGTTTGGATTGAGGATGAAAAACTCCATCAGGCAACACCGGATGACATTAATTCGCTGCCTGTTATGGATGTATTTGGGGCTGGCTTGGTGGAAAAGAAGGCTGGCCAGTTGATTGCTACAGGGGCAAGCTCCTTGAGGATGAAACGATCAGTTCTGCAAGGTGGTTTGGTGAACCTGCCTCCATCGTCATCCCCCGCCATGGGGATGTAACCTTTTCCAGCCCAATAAAACTTGATTACCGCCCTTCGCCAAGGCATTCTGGGACGCATTTTCAACCCCTTTAACCGGGGCATTTTTACATGAGCAATACGTCTGAACTCGACCTCGACTTGGAAAACCTGTTCCAGCCCGCCTGGGCGCAGGGCAAGACCGAGACCAACCGTTTCGAAAAATTCACCGGCAATGAAGGGGTCAAACCCGAGCGCCGCGGGGGCGACCGCCCCGGCGGCCGCGGACCGCGTCGCGATGGCGGCGGCGGCGGCGGCTTCGGTGGCGGCGGCTTTGGCGGCGGCCAGGGTGGCGGCCGGCCGGGCGGTCCCGGTGGTCCGCGGGGCCAGGGCGGTCCGGGCGGGGCCCGGCGCGATGGCGGTCGCGGGGGCGATCGGCGCGGCGGTTTCGGCCGGGGCGCGGAGCGTCCGGAGATGGAACGCCGGGAAGCGCCGGCGCCGTTGCCGGACCTGAACGTGGCTTTCCAGCCGGAAGAAAAGGGTGTGGAACAGCTGGCGCGCCAAATCCGGATGACGGGCCGCGCGTATCCGCTCTTTCAGATCGCGCTGCTGATTTTGGACAAGGCGGAACGGTATCACGTCCAGCTGACGGCCAAGAAGAAGGGCGACGGCACCGCGGAGCAGATTTTTGTCTGCGCGCTGGATGAATCGCCCTGGACGAGCGCGGAAGAAGCGGTGGCGCATGTGCTGAAGCAGCATTTCGCGACGTTCTACCAGGCGGAGCGCACGCCCACGGATCCGCCGAAGGGGACGTATACGTTCGTGGCCCAGTGCGGCATGAGCGGGGTCATCCTGGGTCCGCCGAATTATCACGATTACCAGAACCAGCTGCACAAGCTGCACGCGGAGAAGTTTTCGCGCATGCCGTTCGACATGTTCAAGGCGCGCGTGAAGATCGTGAAGGACGAGGCCGTGGTGAAGCAGTGGATCGAGGAGCAGAGCTTCAAGACGGTCTGGCATTGCCTGAACGTGCCGGAGCCGCTGGACCTGGCGAGCCTGGAAGAGGTGGAGCAGCATTTCTGCGCGACCCACCGGGACACGATCATCAAGCCGGTGAGCACGCTCACCATCACCGGGGTGGCGAGCCGCGCGCTGCGCTGCAGCGGGCTGAACCGCCTGGTGCTGCAGGAATGGGAACAGCAGCGGCGTTTCCCGCTGCCGATCGCGACGAAGCTGAGCCAGCAGTTCGCGAATCACGGCCTGCAATTCTTCAAGGTGAACAAGACGGTCACGCACGTGAGCGTGGCGCGTCCGCAATATCTGGATATCGAGACCCTGCCGGTTTCGGAGAACATCAAACGCATCGTCGGGTTCATCAACACGACGGCGAAGTGCACGCGCAAGAAGCTGTTCGAAGCGCTGGCGCCCACGCCGAAGGTGACGGTCATTCCGGTGGCGGCCCCCGTGGCCGCCCCGGCGCCTGCTCCCGCCCCGGCCCCCGCGCCGGAAGGCACGGAAGCGGCAGCCACCACGGCGGAAGCCCCGGCGTCAACACCCGTGATCCCGGCAGCCCCGGCCAAGCCGGCGGAACCGGAACCCACGCCGGAACAGACGGCGCTCAGCGGCGACCTGCACTGGCTCATTCATCAGGGGCATGTCCTGGAGTTCGGCGATGGCCGGCTCGAGACCGCCAAGAAGCCGGCGCCCCGCCCCGTGAAAGCGGAGAAAACGAAGCCGGCGGCCCCGGAAGCGGTGACGACGGAAATGACGCCCGGAACGACGGCGGAAACGGTGACCTCGACGGAAGCCGTCGTGGTTCCCGCGGAAGCGACGGCGGAAACGCCGGTCGTAGCGGCGGTCGTGACGCCGGTGGCCGAAGCGGCACCCGCGCCAGTGATTGAACCGGCGGCGACGCCGGCTCCGGTCACGGAAGCGACGCCCACGCCGGAAGCGCCGAGCCAGGCGTAAGCCGGCCGGACAGTTGAATTCAGACGGCCCTGACTTTGGTCAGGGCCGTTTTTGTTTTTTTAGCCACCGATGGGTACAGATTTGCACCTAATTTTTTGAACATAGCCCACCACTTCAGTGGTGGGATCAGGTGGGTGGAGCTGCCCAGTCCCGTCAGGGACGAAAGAAGTTTTAAGGTGCCGGAATTCTGCCGTCCCTGACGGGACTTGGGCCGAAAAGACGCCAGTACCCAGCACTGAAGTGCTGGGCTATTTTCAGCCCCAACCCTCAGCGCCCCGATAATTGGAAAGTTTCTACAGAGCAAGCCCAAGGTCCAAAGCCAGGCTGGCGCAGAGCGCGGATTGCCGGTGGATGGCGGAGCCATGGCAAAGCGGCAGCTTTGCCCCACCTCACTTTCCGGCCTGCCCCATCTGTGGTTCATCTGTGAAAATCGGTGGCTAAAATCATTCCGAGGAGCCAGTGGCCGGCCTTTTTCGCTGTGCTCGCTGTGTTCTTTGCGGTTAAAATTCCGCGTGGCCAAATTGGTTTCATAGCGCATGGCCCCGTGCGTGATCTTTGAGGATGAGCACCTGCTGGCGGTTCACAAACCGGCCGGCTGGAACACGCATGCCCCGAGTCCGCATGCGGGCGAGGGGGTCTACGAGTGGCTGCGCCATCGCGAACCGCGCTGGGCCACGCTGGCGATTCTGCACCGGCTGGACAAGGAGACGAGCGGCATTTTGATCTTCGGCAAAACCCCCGTGGCGAACCGCTCGCTCACGGAACAGTTCACGCAACGCCAGGTGCATAAAAAATACCGCCTGCTCACGGACCGGCCGGGGGAGGCGATTCCAGCGGACGGACTGACGGTGAAGACGGCGCTCCTGCGCATCGGCGAAAAATATGCAAGCCGACCCGGCGGGGAAGCGGCGGAGACGCGGTTTACGAAGACCCGGTCTGCGAAGGGGAAATCCGGCGCCGGGCAAGTGGTGCTGGCGGAGCCGTTCACGGGGCGGACGCATCAGATCCGGGTGCACGCGGCGGAGAGCGGTTTCCCGATTCTCGGCGATACGCTCTACGGCGGCACGCCGGCGGCGCGGGTGTTTTTGCAGGCGGCGGAGATCTCGTTCCGGCACCCGGCCACAGGCGCGCCGGTGACGTTTTCGGTGCCGGATGATTTTGCGGCGGACGCCCGGCAGGCGTTGCGCACGGCGGTGATCGAGCCGGCGGCGACGGATGCGTTCCGGGTGTTGCACGGGGCGAGCGATGGCTGGCCGGGCTGGTATGTGGAGCGGCTGGGGGACTACCTGCTCTCGCAGGCGGAGCGGCCGCTGACGGCCCTGCAGAACGAGGAATTGGCGCGGCTGGCGAAGGTGTATTCCGCGCGCGGGGCGTATCACAAGACGCTGTCGCGCCAGGTGCGGCGCAGCAGCGTGGCGGAAGTCTGCCCGCAACCGGTGCTGGGCGAGGCCGCGCCGGAGCGGTTCGCCATCCGCGAGAACGGCGTGCGCTATGAGCTGAGTTTCGCGGAGGGTTATTCGGTGGGGTTGTTTCTGGATCAGCGGGACAACCGCCGGCGCCTGCTCACGGGGCACGTGGCGGATGGCTTTGATTTGCCGGCGGCGGGCGGGGCGGAGCCGCCGGAGTTGCTGAATGTCTTCGCGTACACGTGCGGTTTTTCCGTGGCGGGCGCGCAGGCGGGGATGCGGACGACGAGCCTGGATCTTTCCAAAAAATACCTCGAATGGGGCCGGCGGAATCTCGCGCTGAACGGATTGGATCCGGCGGCGCATGATTTCATCTATGGCGACGCGTTCGACTGGCTGCGGCGGCTGGCGAAGAAGGGCCGGCGGTTCGACGTGCTGGTGCTGGATCCGCCGACGTTCTCGCAATCGAAGGAGAACGGGGTGTTCCGGGCGGACAAGGATTACGGCCGGCTGGTGACGGCGGCGCTGCCGCTGGTGAAGCCGGGCGGGGTGTTGCTGTGCTCGACCAATGCGGCGGACTGGGCCCCGGAGGATTTTCTGGCGGACGTCCAGGCGGCGGCGCGGTCGGCCGGGCGCACGGTGAAGCCGCCGCATTATGTCCCGCAGCCGCCGGATTTCCCGGTGAGCCGGGGCGAGCCGGCGTATCTGAAGACGGTGTGGCTCAAAATTGCCGGAAAAATTTAACCGCAAAGAACCCAGAGAACACAAAGATGAAGACTTGCTTGCCGGCCAAAATTGGCGAAGCTTGGTTCCATATTCACATCCCACTGAGATTCCAATCATGAGCATCCTCGACAAATTCAAACTGACGGGCAAAACGGCGCTGGTGACGGGTTGCAAGCGCGGCATCGGCAAAGCCATCGCCCTGGGGCTGGCGGAGGCGGGCGCGGATATCATCGGCGTGAGCGCGACGCTGGAGCCGGGTGGCAGCGAGGTGGAAAAGGAAGTGCGCGCGCTGGGGCGCTCGTTCAAGGGCTATGCGGCGGATTTTTCCAAGCGGCCCTCGCTCTATGCCTTCATCGGGCAGGTGAAGCGGGATTTCCCGCAGATCGACATCCTGTTCAACAACGCGGGGACGATCATGCGCAAGCCGGCGGCGGAGCATCCGGACGAATATTGGGACGCGGTGATCGAGACGAATCTGAACGCGCAATTCATCATGACGCGGGAGATCGGCAAGGACATGGTGGCGCGCGGGTCGGGCAAGATTATCTTCACCGCCTCGCTGCTGACGTTCCAGGGCGGCATCACGGTGCCGGGGTACGCGGCGAGCAAGGGCGGCATCGGGTCGCTGGTGAAGGCGTTCGCGAACGAATGGGCGGGCAAAGGTGTGAATGTGAACGCCATCGCGCCGGGCTACATCAGCACGGACAACACGGAGGCCTTGCGCAACGATGCCGTCCGCAGCCAGCAGATTCTGGCGCGCATCCCGGCGGGCCGCTGGGGTGAGACGGAGGATTTCAAAGGCGCGGCGGTGTATCTGGCATCCGACGCGGCGGCGTATGTGCACGGCACGGTCATGCTGGTGGACGGCGGGTGGATGGGGCGGTGAGTCGCAAGTTGCTCTTTGGAGACCTTTCTTTAGCCACATATTTTCACAGATGAAACACAGATGGGAAGGATTGGGTCCCGTGTTTTGGTGAAAATAGCCCACCACTTTAGTGGTGGGATTTGGTTGGTGGAGATTCCCAGTCCCGCCAGGGACGAAAGAAGTTTTTGGCGTGCCGGAATTCTGCCGTCCCTGACGGGACTTTGCCGGAATAGACACCAAAACCCAGCACTAAAGTGCTGGGCTATTTTCATTTCCAACCGTCAGCACCCCGATAAATGATGGTTTCCACAAGGCAAGTCCCGGGCCCAAAGTCCAGCCCCACCAGCCACGGGTCTTCCGCGAAAGGATGGACAGTTTCAGGATTCATTGTAGATTAAGGCGAAATGCGAATCCTGGCCCTCGATCACGGAAGCAAGCGGATTGGCGTCGCTGTCAGCGACCCGACCAAGACGATTGCGCAGCCGTTGGAATACATTCTGGCGGAGCCGTTCGCTGATTTTCTGGAACGGCTGAAGGTCGTGCTCGCCGCGCAGGAGGTGGACCTGCTGCTCATCGGCCTGCCGCGCAACATGGACGGCAGCTACGGTCCGGCGGCGCAAAAGGTGCAGGTCTTCGTGGCCGCGCTGAAGAGCGCCATCACGGTGCCCATCCGGCTCTGGGATGAACGCCTGACCAGTTCGCAGGCGAACAAGATCCTGATCCAAGGCGGCGTCCGCCGGGACCAGCGCAAGGAGAAGGTGGACAAGATGGCGGCCGCCATCCTGCTGCAAAGCTATCTGGACGGACTGTGATGGAAGCGCCCCCCGAAACCGGACCGGTCAAAAAATACAAGCTCGTCATCGCCTACGATGGCACGGGCTACGAAGGCTGGCAGGTGCAGAAGATCGGCACCGGCGTGCAGGAACTGGTCGAGCAGGCGCTCGCCAAACTTTTCCCCAGCGGACCTCGGCTGCACAGTTCCAGCCGGACGGACACCGGGGTGCATGCGCTCGGCATGGTGGCCCATTTCTCCGTGCCCAAACCCGAGGCGCGCATGACCGGCCGCAAGCTGGCGCTCGCCCTGAACGCCCATCTGCCGGAAGACATCCGCGTGCGTTCCGCCGCGCTGGCGAAGGCGAAGTTTCATGCGCGGTTCGATGCCGGCGGCAAGCAGTACCGCTATTTCGTCTGGAATCATCACGCGATGAATCCGCTCCTGCGCAAAACCGCCTGGCATGTGCCGCGGCCGCTGGACTTGAAAAAGATGCGCACGGCGGCGCGGCTCTTCGTGGGCAGGCACGATTTCCGGTCGTTCACCTCCAATCCCGGCTACGAACGCGGTTCCACGGTGCGCCGGCTGACCCGGTGCGACGTGGTGCGGTCCGGCGCGGAGTACAAGATCATCATTGAGGGCGACGGGTTTCTCTACAAAATGTGCCGGGGCATGGTCGGCACGCTGGTGCAGGCGGGCTTGGGCAAATTTCCGCCGGAAGAGGTCAAGACCATGCTCGCGAAAACCGACCGCCGCGTGGCAGGCATGACGGCACCGGCGCTGGGATTGGTGCTGTGGCGGGTGTATTATCCGAAACACAAAGTCCCCTCCGGCCGGCCAAAGCCGGGCGAATCGTCGGAACCGGACGAGGCGGATCAAGCGGACGAGGCAGCAATCGAATGATTTTATGCGTTCCGTAGCCATCATCGGCGCCGGCATCACCGGACTGACGGCCGCGTTTTACCTGAAACGCCGGGGTGTGCGCGTCACCGTGTATGAGGCGGGTCCGCGCGCGGGCGGCGTGATCCAATCGCGCCGCGACGGCGGCTGGCTGGCGGAATGCGGCCCGAACACCATTCTCGAGACCTCCCCCAAGATCGCGCAACTGGTCCGGGACGCCGGGCTGGCCGCGCGCCGGATGGTGAATGATCCGGCGGCCGAGGCGCGCTATCTGGTGCGCGGCCAAAAGGCCATCGCCATGCCCGGTTCGCCGCTGGGTTTTCTCACCACGAAGCTGTTCTCCTTCCCGGCCAAGCTGGCGGTGTTGCGCGAACCGTTCATCAAGCCGCGCCGCGACGGGGTGGAGGAGAGCATCGCGCAGTTCGTGGTGCGGCGGTTCAACCAGGAGTTTCTCGACCACGCCATCGATGCCCTCGTCGCGGGCATCTACGCGGGCGACCCGCATCAGCTCTCGCTGCCGCACGCCTTTCCGAAGCTGAAGGCGCTCGAAGACAACTACGGCTCCATGATCAAGGGCCAGCTTTTCGGCGCGCGCGCCCGGAAGAAATCCGGCGAAGTGGCCAAAGACCGCGCCGCCAAATTCTCCTTCGACGAAGGCCTGCAAGTCTTGCCGGACACGCTGGCGGCAACGCTGGGTGATGCTCTGAAACTGGACTCACCGGTGGAAAAACTGGCGCGCTCGGCGGAGGGCTGGACGGTGACGACGCCGGGCGGGCCAGCGGTTCATGACGCGGTGATCTATTGCGGCACGGCCCACCGGCTGGCGCAGTTGCGGGTGGAGAATCCGGAGCCGGTCGATTTCTCGCCGTTCGCCCGGATCATTTATCCGCCGGTCGCCAGCGTGGTGCTGGGTTTCCGGCGCGAGGACGTGACGCATCCCTGCGCGGGATTCGGCATGCTCATCCCGAAGATCGAAGGCTTGAAAATTTTGGGGACCATCTTTTCCTCGGCGCTGTTCCCGAACCGCGCGCCGGCCGGCCATGTGACTCTAACCAGCTACGTGGGCGGGGCGCGCTATCCCGAATTGGCGGGCCAGACGCAGGACCGATTGGTGGAAACCGTCATGGGCGATCTGCGCCTCCTGCTCGGCGTGCGCGGCCGGCCGGTGTTCACGCATTGCGCGTTCTATCCCAAGGCCATCCCGCAATACAACGTCGGCTACGGCGCATATCGCAACTTGCTGACGGATATCGAGACCCGCACGCCGGGGTTGCACTTTGCCGGCCATTACCGGGACGGCGTTTCGCTGGGCGATTCGATTGTCTCCGGCGTGAACATCGCGGAGCGCCTCAGCCCGGCCAATAAAGGGTGATGAGTTGGCAAGGGATGCTAATCATATCTTGTGTTCAGCCGGACAAAATGCGGTTAACTTGAAACTGTCATGAGCAAAGCCATCTTGCTGGTCAACCTGGGGTCGCCCGATTCACCGTCGGTGCCGGACGTGCGCCGCTATCTGAACGAATTCCTGATGGACGGCCGCGTGATCGATACGGCCTGGCCGCTCCGGCGGCTCATCGTCGGCCTCATCCTCATCAACCGGCCCAAGGAATCCGCCCACGCCTACCAGTCCATCTGGACGCCGGCCGGCTCACCGCTCATCACGACCAGCCGCGCGGTGCAGGAGAAGTTGCAGGCGCGCCTGAACGTGCCGGTGGAACTGGCCATGCGGTATCAGAATCCTTCCATCGAGAGCGCCATCCGCCGGCTTTCGGCCAAAGGCGTGGATGATCTGTTCCTCATCCCGCTCTTTCCGCATTACGCCATGTCGAGTTATGAGACCGCCGTGGTGCGCGTGCACGAGGTCGCCGCCCGGCTGGCGCCGAAGATGAAAGTGACCGTGCAACCGCCCTACGGCGACATGCCGGAGCTCATCACGGCGATGACCGCGGTGGCGGCGGAATATTTGCAGCAGGGTTACGACCATCTGCTCTTCAGCTTTCACGGCATCCCGGAACGTCACTTGCGGAAGAGCGATCCCACGCACAGCCATTGCCTCTCGTCGCCGAACTGCTGCTCCCAGCCGAGCGAGGCGCACAAGTTTTGCTACCGGCACCAGTGTTTCCGGACGGCGGACGAATTTGCCAAGGCGGCGAAACTGCCGGCAGGCAAGTGGTCCGTGTCCTTCCAGTCCCGGCTGGGACGCGATCCATGGCTGAAGCCGTACACGGATTTTGAATTTGATCGGCTGGCGAAGGCCGGGGTGAAAAAGCTGCTCGTCATCTCCCCCGCCTTTGTGGCGGATTGCCTGGAAACGCTGGAAGAACTGCGCATCCGCGGCCGGGACAGCTTCATCGGCGCCGGCGGGAAGGAATACGCCCAAATCCCGTGCGTGAACGAGCATCCGCTGTGGATCGATGCGCTGGAAAAGATGACCCGCCCGTTTCTGGCCGCCTGAGCAAATGCTCAGCGGCGCGGCCGGCCGCCAAACTTGAGGCGGACCGTCTCCTCGAGCAGACCGAAGAACCCCTTCTTCTTTTTGAGCTTGTCGTCCGACTCGATGCGCTCGCACTTGTGGCTGCAAATGGGGCAGAGATACAGCGCCACGCCGCCCTGCCGGCGCACGATATGCACGCAGCCGGTGCACATGGTCTCATGGCAGTTGGTGCACTGGAAAGTCACGCGGGACTCGGGATGCCGGGGGCACAGCGACGTGCCGTCATCGAGCAGAATGGGCGCCTTGGGCTGCTCCGGTTCCACCACGGGAATGGCGATGTTCACCTCCGTGGTCTCCACGTTCAATTTCACGTCGCCGAACCGGACCTCCTGGCCGGATTCCAGCCAGGCGTCGGTGACCGGCTGGTCATTCAGGAACGTGCCGTTCGTGGAACCGCAATCGCGCAGCAGAATCCCGTCCGCCGACAGGATCAGCTCGGCGTGGTGGGAGGACACCGTGGGATGAGTGATGACAAAGTGGCAGTCCGGGGCACGCCCCACCCGGTTCACTCCGAGCCGAAGCTCAAAGGTCGTCCCGACCACACCTTCCGAAGTAATAACCAACTTAGCCATTTTATGACACCATGATTCGTTGTTTGCGTGCCGGGTGTCGAGGAAATTATTCCGCCAAGTGCCGACACTTCCGGCATTTAAGAATTTGACGTCCGCCAGCCCGCCAAGGTTTGAATTATTTTGAAAATTTCATTTAACCCGGCTCCACCCGGATGAAAACCGGGCGGATGAGGAGAAAACGACCATCCTATAACCCGGTTATGGCGTCCGGCCGGCGTTTTTAGGGTCCGGCGACAGCCAGGCGGTGAGCTCCCATTGGCGGGGCCGCAAGGTCCAGCCCGGCAAGGTCAGGCGGCCCAGCTGGAATGGTTGGCGGGTGAAATTCCACCGGCTCACATCGCCGCCGGTGATGGTGATGGCCGTCGTACCATTCGTTTGCGCCGGAATCGGCGGCGCATAGCCTTTCGGCGTGATGAAAATCCACGGGCCGGGTTGGGCGAGAAAATTCGTGACCTGGCCCGGCATCGGCGCCAGCACCAGATAATTGGTCGTCACCGCGCGAAATTTCCAAACCAGGCTCGCTTCGCCATAGCCCACGCTCGCCACGCGTGTTTCCGGGCGCACCTGCGGCGCCAGTTTGGCCCAGATTTCCTCCGCCACAAACTCCGGCCGCAAAGCCGCAAACCCAATCCAGGTGAGCGCCAGCAGGGCCACCGTCATGCCGATCAGCCGCCGGCCAAACCAGCGGGAAAAGTCCGGTTGCCCCTCGAGCTGCAATGCCAGCCAGAGCGCCAGCAGCGGAAACGCCGGCAGCGTATAATGCGGCAGCTTGGTCCGCACCAGGGTGAAGACCGTGAACACGATGGCCGTTTGCACCAGCAGATAACTTCCCGGAAGATCCTGCCGGCGCTCCGGCCACCACGTGCACAAACGTCCCGGAACCCGGAAACCCCACGGAAAGAAACTGAAGAAGAACGTCAGCAGATACAGCGGCAGCTGGACCACATACATTCCCCAGCCCGCCGCCCCGTGACCGTCCACCACCCCCACCGAACGGTAAATCACATGATGTCCCAGCCCGATGGACAGGAATTGCCCCTGCGTGCGGATCAGCGCCGGCACGCCCCAGGCGGCCGTGATCGCCAGCGTGATCACCAGCCCGACCCAAACCTGCCCGGCCCGCAACGAAAAGCCGGCCGGCCAGCGCCGACCCAAAATAGCCAGGCCCAGAATCGGCAGCCACGCCTCCGGCCCTTTCGCCAAAAAACCGAGCCCCAGCGCGCCAAAGAAAATCAGCCACCACCGCCGCGCGGAACCAGTACTTTCCACCCCGGGCCGGGTGAATTCCCAACCGCTCCACGCTGCCAGCGTATAAAAGAAAACCATCGGCATGTCCGCCACCGCCAGCCGGCCGTGGATCTGCACCTGCACACACCCGAGGTACATCAGCGCCCCGAAGAAACCCGCGCGCGGACGGTTCAGCCGCCGGCCCCATTCCACCAGCAGCAGCGCCGTCGCCAGCGAAAACAGCACGCCCGGCAGCCGCGCCGCGAACTCATTCTCCCCCAGCACCCGGTAGCTGACCGTCTCGCACCAGTAGATCAGCGGCGGCTTGTCGAAGCGGTAATCCCCGTTGAACCACGGCACCACCCAGTCGTCCCGCTGCCGCATTTCCCGGCCCGCCTCCGCGAAACGCGGTTCATCCCGGTCCAGCAGCGGCAGGATCCAGTTCCCCGAGGTCAGCAACAGCAGCCCGAACACGAGCACGGTCAGGCGGGGACGGGCGGCCAGTCTGGATAAAATGGCGGACATCAGAGGCGTCCGGAAGATTCACGAACGACGGCGGCACCTTAGGGTTTTCTGTTTCATTTTGCAAGGCGAACGCGCTACAGTGGGCGCGTGTTCTCCGCGCCCCAGAACCGTTCCGCCCCGCCGGCCGCCCGGACCCGAATCCTCTGGTCGCTCGGCGCGCTCGGCCTGATCCTCCTCGCCTTCGGGTTGGACAATCCCGTGGACGCCGCCTTGAACATGGCCGGTCATCCGGCTTGGGGACATTTTGTGTGGTGGTGCTCCAAGATCGGTGAATGGTGGCTCATCGGCCTCGCCGGCTTCTTGCTCGCCGCCCTCCTGATCTGGGGCAGCCGGCTCGAACTCGCCCGCGCCATTCTCTTCGTGACCCTCGCCTCCGGCCTCACCGGTCTGGCGGCCACCGTGCTGCGCACCCTGCTCGGCCGCACCCGGCCGAACAATACCGCCGTGCCCCAGGGCTTCTACGGCGTCTGGCACCAGGGCCACTGTATTCTCGGCCGCCCGGAGTTCAGCTCCTTTCCCTCCGGCCATGCCGCCACCGTGGCCGGACTGGCCATGGCTGTCTGGCTGCTCGACCGCCGGGTCGGCGCGCTCGCCTGGGTTTATGCGCTCGTGGTCATGTGGTCCCGCATCGCGCAAAACGCCCATCACTTCTCCGATGTCGTGGCCGCCACCGTGGTCGGGATGGTCGGCGCGAAGTTGATCTACCGCTGGCTGCCGCCCTTGCTGACCGTGTGGACCGAACGCTTCCGGCACTAAGGCGGCACTAGGCATTCAAAAAACTCTGCGCCTCACGTCCCGAACAACCGGTCGCCGGCATCGCCCAGGCCCGGCAAAATATAACCCTTTTCGTTCAAAGTCCGGTCCACCGCCGCCGTGAAGATCGGCAAGGTCGGGTAATTCTTGCGCACGCGCGCAATCCCCTCCGGCGCCGCCACCAGGCTCACCAGCCGCAGGCGCTTCGCCCCCTGTTCCTTGAGAAAATCCAGCGCCGCCACCGCGCTCCCGCCCGTCGCCAGCATCGGATCGATGAGAATCACCTCGTGCCGCGCCAGCCCTTTCGGCAGATTGCCGTAGTAAAATTGCGGGCACAGCGTCGTCTCCTCCCGCTTCAATCCCAGAAAACCCACCCGCGCATGCGGGATCAGCTCCAGGATCGGCTTCAGCATCCCCAGCCCCGCCCGCAGCACCGGCACCAGCACCACCTCGCGCTCCAGCTGCACCCCGCGCGTCCGCTCCAGCGGCGTCCGCACCGCGACCGGCTTCACCGCCAGCGACCGCGTCGCCTCATACACCATCAGCGCCGCGATCTCCCCCAGCAGCCGGCGGAATTCCTGCGGCGGCGTCGCCCGGTCCCGCAACCGGGCCAGATTGTGCCCCACCAACGGATGCTCGATGACCGTGACGTGGCGCATCAGTTCACAAAGGTCGGTGCCAGATAATACAGCAGCCCCGCCCGCAGTTGCGGCGGCTGAATGCCCAGTTCCAGCTTGATGTCATGCGACCGGCTGCTCTGCCCGAACATCGAGAAAAAATCGGACAGATTGTAATGTTCGCGATACTCCACCAAGTTGGCCTTCTCGATATGCGCCAGCTTCTCCGCCCGGTCCACCGCATCGTCAAAATCCCCGAGCTCGTCCACCAGCCCCAGGTCCAGCGCCTGTTTGCCGGAGACCACCCGGCCGTCCGCGTAATCCTCCCAGTCATCCGCCAGCGCCCGGCCTTCCTTCTTGTTCAGCTCATGCGCCGCGCCCCGGCCGTCCGCCACCACCCCCTTGAATTTCTCATACGTCTCGTTGATCAGCGCCTGCACCATCGCATGCTCCTCCGCCGGGATCTCCTCCGGCGAACGCTCCCCGCTCAACATGTCCTTGAACTTCCCGCTCTTGTACGTCATCGGCGCCACGCCCAGCTTGTCCATCAAACCCCGGTAATTCCACCCGTGCATGATCACCCCGATGCTCCCCGTCAGCGTCAGCTCGTTCGCCACGATCCACCGGCAGCCCGAGGAAATATAATAACCGCCCGACGCCGCCAGGCTGCCCATCGAGCAGATCACCGGCTTGCTGTTCGTCCCGTCCTGAAAATCCCGGACCGCCTTGTAGATCTGGTCCGAGGCCAGCACCTCGCCCCCCGGCGAATCCATCTTGATCAGCACCGCCTTCACATGCCGGTCCGCCTGCGCCTGGTCCAGCTGCGCGATCACATAGTCCACCATGTTGTTCCCCGCCTCATCCGAGCCGTGGCCCGTGATGATGCCCTCGATCGAGATCACCGCGATCTTGTTCGCCGACCCGTTGTCCACCAGCGAATATTCGTCCAGCTTCGGACCCGCCTCGCGCGCGGAACCAAACCCCTCCGACCGCGCGCTCCGGTTCAGGGAATGCGTGAAGGACCGGCCCGCCAGCGCCACCAGCGAAACCGTCAGCAGCAGGACCAGCCCCAGCAGCCCTAGCGCGACCACCATCCAGCCCCGGCTCTTGCCGGGCCGGGCGGCCGGCGGCGCGATGGCCGGCGGCGGCAACACCGGCGGCGGCGTCGGCGTCAGCGGCGGAGCGGACGGCGTGGCCGGCGAATCCGAGGGCGAAATGGGCGGTATTTCCATATGTCAGGCACACTAACGCAAACCCGGCGGAGCGGCAAGGGGGTTTCCGCCGGAAAATCAACCGCGGACACATCCCGACCCTGCCCTGGAGCGCGACCTTCAGGTCGCTTCAACGGGAACCACCACGGGGTGGTGAAAATGGTCGCCCGCCTCGGTCTGGCCACGCGGAAGCGGCGTAAACGCCGCGCTCCCATCCCCATTGGCAATGGGGGCAGTGTCAGGATGCGCCTATCAGCCGCCAACGCACCTTGCCCCGACGGCAACCCCGACCCCGTCCGCCCCGCGCACCGAACCCTCCGGCGCCACCCGCTTCCAAACCCGAAAATTTTTTTCCCGGGCAAAACCTGTATATAACCCGTTATGAGGCGATATCAGCCGATATTTCCGGGATCACCCGGGGACACCGATAACGCCACAAACCACCGCCCAATAATCACCTGTCCTCCCGACCTTGGGCTTTGAACTCATTCAGTGGCCCTCACGCAGTCAGTGGCCGTCACGCAGTGACCCCTGTAGCGGCGGTAGCGCCGACTGGCAGTCCGCCAGCCCCCGGAGCGCGGAGCATTGCTCCGCGAGCTTCGTTTCACTTGAATTGGAGGGCCAAAGGCCCGGCCTAACATCAGCCCAGGGCAACGCCCTGGGTTCCGGCCCGGCGAAACCGTCCAGGGCTGAAAGCCCGACCTAACCATTCTCCCCGTCCGAGGCTTGACCAGCCTTGACTTACCTTGACTCGCACCGCCCCTGTCGGCCCGGTGCCCTCACCGGGCGTCCCCCGCCAGGAACGGAGCGCGGAGCATTGCTCCGCGAGCTTTGTCTCACCTGAATTGGAGGGCCAAAGGCCCGGCCTAACGTCAGCCCAGGGCAACGCCCTGGGTTCCGGCCCGGCGAAACCGCCCAGGGCTGAAAGCCCGACCTAACCATTCTCCCCGTCCGAGGCTTGACCAGCCTTGACTTACCTTGACTCGCACCGCCCCTGTCGGCCCGGTGCCCCCACCGGACGTCCCCCGCCGGGAACGGAGCGCGGAGCATTGCTCCGCGAGCTCCTTTTCCCTTGGACCGCCCCCTCCCCCCTCGTGCCTATTCTCCCATGTCAAAGAACCTCCGCCGCCACCCCGCCCGGCGGCCCCCGACGGACAGTAATCTAATATTACTCCACCTTTCCGTCAAACCGTTTTTGAAATTATTCGCCCACCCGATAAAGCAATTCCGCCTTTGGCGGGAAATCCCGGCCAAAGGCGGAACGCAAAACCAATCTATCTGTTCGTCCGGCTCAGCCCCGGCGGCGGAAGCGCCACAGCGCGGCCGCGCCCAAACCCGCCAGCGCCAGCGTCCCCGGCTCTGGGGCCGGGGCCACGGTTTCGATGGAGAACAGCGGCGTGCTCGTCGAGCTGGTCTGCGACCACGTAGAAGGATCACTGTCATAGCCCGAGGCGATCGACCAGCCGTTCGGCGAACTGCTCGACAAAGTGCCCGTATCCTGCCAGCCGCCCTGATAACTAGAATTGGATAACTTCAATACCAGCCAGTAAGTCGTGTCCGCCGCCAGATACGTGTTCGCCGGCGCCAAAATGGTCGCCAAAGTATTCGCGGAAGTGACCGTTGACTGGGGGGCGCCCAGATTGACCAGCTGGCTTCCCGGCGCGCCGCTCACATCGCTGAACAACAGCGCATCGTAGCTGGTGGTCGGCGGCGGCGCCAGCGGATGCGCCGTCGTCCCCGATTGGCCCGGTGCCTTCACCGTGGCGGTGGCGGTGATCCCATCCAGAATCATCTGCACCGAATACACCGTGCTCGTGCTCGCACCCGTGGTGAAAGCCGCCGCCTCGCCCACCGTGCCGTTGATAAAAATCTTGGCCGAATTCGGGCTCGCCAGATCCGTCACATTCGTGATGGTCACCGGCGGAATGCCGGCCTCGGCATTGAGGATGCAAAAACCCAGACTGATGGACAGGATGCTAAAGGTCTTTTTCATGTGTATTTCAAAGCTAAACGGTTTGTTCCGGTGGATTTCCCTAGGTTCCCTTGCGAAGAACGGTGCCATCCTGCCAGTCAGCCCACCCTTGTCAAGCGCTTCTTATGACAAGCTAGAGCATTGACAGAAATGATGTAGCGATGGGCAGCGCGTATTTTTGGTTTTGGGCGAGGCTTCGGCGAAGGCGCAGGT
>Ga0316222_1000544_pt1 | contig 57170 bp, 45 predicted proteins | sample TBH18011metaG_FD_206008 | JGI IMG/M metagenome (GOLD analysis project Ga0316222, IMG submission 206008) | Freshwater microbial communities from Trout Bog Lake, Wisconsin, USA - TBH18011 | ecosystem: Environmental > Aquatic > Freshwater > Lake > Hypolimnion/Profundal zone | place: USA: Wisconsin... | reverse complement strand
TGGCGCTCAATGTCATGCAGAAGGATAAGACGAAAACCTCCCTGCGCGGCAAGATCAAGCGAGCCGGCTGGGACGATGCTTACCTTGCCAGTCTCGTGGCATTATTTTGAAATGCGATTGCCCTGCCTGACAGGGCAGGAAACTATCGGCTGGGCGGTATTCGACCCGGACTGGTACCTGCGGACCTATCCCGAGGTGCGGATGATCGTGTCCGCGAACGATCCGGACGCGGTTCTGCGGTTCTACCTGATCACCGGCCAGCAGATCGGCCACTCGCCCAACCCGTATTTCGACGAAACCTGGTATCTCAGCGAGTATCCCGAAGCCGCCGCCGCCGTCAGTCAGGGCCAATACGCCTCCGGCTTCGATGAATATTGCCGAGCGGGCTATGGCGGGCGGTCGCCGCATTGGCTGTACAACGACTATCTCTACCGCATATCGGGAGACGAACTGATCCACGAAACCCTGCGCGCACAGGGGTTCGCGAACCGCTACGACCACTATCTGCGCCAGGGCAGCCGTCAGGGCCGGCTCGCGCACCTGCTGTTCGATCCGGCCGAGGCACTTCTGGCGGACGAACAAGGGGCGTTTCAGCATTTCCTGCACCGCATCGCCGCGGGAACACCCGCGCCGCGCACGTCCTGGTATTTCGATCCGGTGTGGTATGCGCGCCAGTACCCCGCGGTCGCCCGGCAAATCGGCACCACCGTGGTCTGCGCGCTGCAACACTACCTGACCAACCCGACCCCGGCGCGGTTCGATCCGTTGCCGGACTTCAGCGAGGCCTTCTACCTCAGCCGCTATGCCGATATCGGCGCCGGCGTCGAAGCCGGCCGCGTGCGCAACGGCTACCAGCATTTTCTCAGCAACGGCGTGTTTGAACTGCGCTCACCCAACGACACCATCGATCTGCGCCACTATGTCTCGGCGCATGCCTCGGTCAGTGCCGACCTGGACGCCGGCCGCGCGCGCGATGCGTTCGCGCATGTGCTGGCGTTCGGCCAGACCGACGACCTGGAGCCAACCGCGATCGGGGACAGCCAGCAAGAGGAACGCGTGGCCAAGGCGCTGTTCCGCCGCAAGGCGCGGAACCTGCTGCCGTTGTTCGCGCGGCATCCGCTCGATTTCACGTTCACCGGCAGCCCTGATGTTTCGGTAATAGTCGTGCTGCACAACAACTTTGACCTGACCATGCAGGCCTTGAATTCGTTGCGGCACAGCTTTCCCGGCGCCATCGAACTCATCCTGATCGATTCAGGGTCCGGCGACCAGACCCGGTTCATCGGCCGCACGGTGCATGGCGCGCAATTGGTGCGCTTCGACAGCAATATCGGCTTCGTTCGCGCGGCCAATGCCGGTGTTGCCTGCTCCACGGCAGCGGTGGTGCTGTTCCTCAACAACGACCTGGAACTGGGACCGGACGCGGTCGTTCTTGCGGTCAAACGGCTGCTGTCCGATCCGCGCATTGGCGCGGTGGGTGGGAAAATCATGCGGACCCACGGCCGCCTGCACGAGGCCGGCGGCATCATTTGGCGTGATGGCGCCACGCTTGGCTACATGCGGGACGCGTCGCCCAGCGCGCCGGAGGCCAATTTCGTGCGCGATGTCGATTTCTGTTCCGGTGCTTTTTTGCTGGTGCGGGCCGATCTGCTGAAGCAACTGAATGGCTTCCTCGATGAGTACGCGCCTGCCTGTTACGAGGATGCCGACCTCTGTGCCCGTATATCCCGGGCAGGGTTCCGGGTCGTGTACGATCCGTCGGTGGTGGTGCATCATTACGGGTATGCCAATGCCGCGGCGGTGGGCGCGGCGCAGGCGCAATCGGATCGATCCAGAAGCGTTTTCGTCCGCGAAAACAGACATTACCTCCGGTCACGTTATATCGCCGATCAGCGGACGACGATCTTCGCTCGGTCCGCATTGGTCGAACGCCATATTCTGTTCATCGAGGATCAGGTGCCGCTGCGGACCTGGGGGTCCGGCTTCGTCCGGTCCAACGACGTGCTGACGGTGATGGCGTCGTTGGGGTTCCGGGTCACGGTCTTCCCGATGTTCAGCAGCAGTTCGGACGTGGCTGCCATCTACGCCGACATACCCGAAACGGTGGAGGTCATGTATGATCGGTCGCTGGAGGATCTGTCGGAGTTTCTGGATAGCCGGGACGGATACTACGAGACGATCTGGGTGGCGAGAACGCATAATCTGGACCGGATCAGGCCCATCGTAGAGCGCCATGTCGTCGGCAAAGGGCGGCCACCGCGAATTATTCTCGACACCGAGGCCGTCGCTTCGTTGCGCCTTGCGGCGCGGGCTGACCTGCTTGGGCAGACGTTCGACCTTGAAGCCGCCGCCGCCACCGAACTCCAAAACGCGTCGTTTTGTCAGGATATTATTGCTGTCTCACCATCCGAGGCGCGATACTTGCGGTCGCTTGGCTTCTCCGATGTGTCGTTGCTGGGGCATATCCGCGAGTTGGCGCTGACACCAAAGGATTTCGCCGAACGGCACGGCTTGCTGTTTGTTGGCGCCACCCATGACGTCGGCAGTCCCAATTATGACGGTCTGTGCTGGTTTGTTGATGAGGTTCTGCCGGCGGTTGAACAGGAACTCGGGTATGAAACACGGCTTACGATCGTTGGCACGACCGCCAAGGGGGTGACCTTCGAGCGGTTTGAACATCATCCTCGTGTCACACTGAAAGGCGAGTTGGCTGATATCGGGTCGCTCTATAACGCGCATCGCGTGTTCATCGCCCCGACACGATTTGCCGCCGGGGCACCGTACAAGGTGTATGAGGCGGCGTCCTTCGGCCTTCCAGTCGTTGCGACTGATCTTCTTTGTAACCAAATGGAATGGACAAGCGGGAGCGAAATGCTGTGCTCCGGCGTGTCCGATCCCGCGCGGTTCGCCGCACATATCGTCAAACTGTACCGCGATGCGGAGTTGTGGCAGCGTATTCGTGCCAATGCCGCCGCCCGGATACGGGCTGAGAACGGCCGGGATCAGTACGTTCGGGCGTTGCAGGCGGTCTTATGACTTGAAACGCGGACTATGACGCCGCTGACATTTCCCAGCCGATCCCGTCGCAGAATGCCTGACCCATCACAAGATCCAGGTCGGCGCCCTGCAACCAGGGCATTTCCTCGGTGAACATGGTCACGCACTGACGCCAGGTACACCGCATGCGGGTGATGTCAGTGCCCCAGAACATGCGGCGCGGGCCGAACGCGTCAAAAACGCGATGCAACGCGTCATGCATGCTGCGCTGGTGAGCTGGGTTCACTGGCTGCCGACCGACTGCACCGCGCTGAACGGCAGCGTCAGCCCACCCATTTGAATTTGAACGGTACCAGCGTTGTTCTGCACCGAGGTCGCCGTACCGGTCACAGTGAACGGTACCTGCGAGGCAGCCCCATTTACGCCCACCGCCGTCACGGACACCGTGTAGGCGCCATCGGCCATTTGGGAGCCATTGGCGTTCTGGCCGTTCCATGTCCAGGCATTTTTTCCGGCGGTGCTGGTCAGGGTTGCGGTCTGCACCTGAGCGCCGGCACTGTTGTAAACCGCTATACTGACGGGTTCCGCGGTGGTGGTATTGAAATTGATCCGGCTACTGGCGTTCTGCAACGACAACTGCGTGCTGTTGACGGTCACCGGTTTGCCAATCAGCGAGGCCGACTGTTCGATCTGACTGGCCTGCGTGAGTTGAATCAGTTGCGTCAGATTGGTGTTGGTACTGATCTGCTGCTCCACCGAGGAAAATTGCACCAGCTCGCTGGTGAACTGACTTGAATCCATCGGCGAGGACGGGTCCTGATTTTGCAGTTGGGTCATGAGCAGCGATAGAAAATTCGAAAAATTTCCGCTCAGACTGCCCAGCGCGTTGGTGCCAACCGGAGAGGTCGCACTTGATGTTGGGATGGTGGTTGCTGACTGAATGGTTCCAGACACTGCTTTATCTCCGGTGTGGGTAATCAGGCGATGATGTCGAGGCCGACCCGATAGGATGTCGGGATCGGCCCGGGGCCAGACCCGGGGCCAGACCCGGCGCTTGCCGGCGGGCTGTGCCACCGCCGGCCTGTGAACGGGGCGTTGGTTCCCTGCGACGGAGGGTCACCTTTCGCGCCGCTGGATGAGCCGTTCGTATCGAAGCTGCCGGTGCGGCCAGACGGTGGCCGGGAGTCGCCTGGATGGCCGTGCGACGTGGCGCCTGAAGCGGGATCGGCCGGATGAGCTGCATGAAATGTGATTGAACGTCCGGTCGATGAAACGCCGGCCTCATCCAACGCACGATGAAGCTGCGGTTGGTCTCCGCGCAACGCGTCCAATGTCGCGGCTTTTTCAGCGGAAATGTCCACCCGGGTCAGTCCCGAGAGGCCTCGTACAATCCTGACCTGCACCATCCCCAGATCGTGCGGGTGCAGCCGCAGCGTCATTTGCTGAGTGCCGTCCGGTGTTTTCGCGAGCGTCAGTAAAGCCGGTGCAAGCTGCGCGGCCGGTGTCGCCGCGCCGGTTGGCGCTTCCGGTGGAGTTGACGAAATCGGCGCCGGGGCTGGTGAGGGGGACAACAGAATGGGGAATGCCGTGACGTCGGCCGATCCTTGGTCATCCGCCGATCCGGCCGGTGGAGCGGCGGTAGTCTCCGCCGAACCCATGAGCCTCTTCCGATCCGAAGCCACCGTTTCTGGTTTCGTGGCGACGGCCGGCGCCTGGTCCGGTACCGGGATTGTAACGGTGCTGTCAGGCGGTTTTGAGGCGCCCCGGCCAAGGGCCTCGCCATTCCGTGTGTCCCCCACTCGGGACGTTTCCGGGTCCGTGTCACGGGCCTCGGCAGTGGTTGTCGCAGGCCCGGCGGAGCGATCGCCTATGGGTGCGGCGGCGACTGCGGTTGGTGGGACCAATTGGGCCGGCAATATGTCCGTTGGCGTCCCTGCTTGGGCGCTAACGTCCTCCGGGATGGCCGCATGATGGACGTCTTTCCCGGGACCTGAGGTCTTCGAGGCCACTACGGCGCCGGGTGGCACGGGTCCTTCCGGATTGGGGATCGCCGATGAAGCCCGCGTATCTGGGGGAGGTGTCTCTGGTGGTCGCGTAGCAAGGGGAACGGCATGTGGTGCCAGTGCTCCCTGTGCGCCGACGTCACGATCTGCCATCCGCACCGTGTGCAGGATGGTGTGAAACGCACCCCCGGCATCCGATTTCCCGGGTGCGTTCGCGGAACCCGTCGAGACGGTGGCTGTTATTTTCTCGGGCTCTGCCATGAGGGCGGCGGGCAAATCTCTCTCCTGTCCGGTCGATTGTCAGGGAGATCTCTTCGCAAATTTTGGGCCAGGGCCGATCAAACGCAAAGCTGCCGTTTGCACTGATCCAACCGGCAGAAAGCGCGGGGTCAATTCTGCCTGCCGGCAAATTATGCCGACCTGAAAAGGCACTGAATACGGTCGAAACCCGTCACGTCACGCTTGGCACGCTTCATGCTGACTGGAGGCCTATGGGAGCTCAGGAGCGCTAACACGGTGTCCTTGTTCGGTGCGATCAATACAGCGGTCAGAGGCCTTACGCCACAGTCCCCGGCTCGGCCCGGAACCGTCGGGCACTCTGACCGCGCCGTTCATTTCAGCGGGAAACTCGCTGTCGGATTTCGCGACGAACCTGGTGTCGTCCCAGGCCCAACAAAGTGCGTCCACCACCAGCGATCTGACAACTGAACAATCCCTGCAAACAAGCTTGGCCACTCGGGTCGCATTGGTTAGTGGGGTGAATATGGACACGGAGATGTCGCAAATGCTGGCTTTGCAAAATGCATACAGCGCGAACGCCAGGGTTATTTCGACCGTGCAGTCAATGTTCACCCAACTGCTTCAAAGCGTGCAATGAGCGCGACCATTGGCACGGGATACGGCATCATGCCAACCGTAATCGCCAACAGCACGATGGTACGTCAGCAGCTCGACACGCTCACCGAACAAGCGAGCACTGGTTTGGTCGCGCAAACCTATGCCGGTCTCGGTGGCCAATCCAGCGTCTCGTTGAATCTCAATCCGCAGATCAGCGCGCTGCAAACTTATCAGACCAATATCGGCCAGGCGCTCGGCAGCATGCAGGTTACGCAAACGGCGATGACTCAGATTCAGCAGGTCGCCTCGACATTCGTTGCGGATATACCCAACCTGAATGGCTTAAATGCCTCAGAGGTCGATAGTATTGCCAGCAACGCCCGCGCGGCATTAACGCAAGTGGCCGGCCTGCTGGATACTACAAACGGGAATTCGTACGTGTTCGGCGGGCAGGACACCGCCAATCCGCCTGTGCCAGCACCTGACAATATCCTGTCATCGGGATTTTATACGCAGATCAACACGGCGGTGTCGTCTCTATCGACCAATGGCGCCGCGGCAACAGTCGCGGCCACGCTTGCGGTGGCCCAATCAAACGCGACCGGCACGTCGCCATTTTCCGCCTATATGTCCCAGCCCCCCACAGGCCTGAGCACATCGCAGGTGCAAACGGGAAACGGCATCACCGTCCAAACGGGATTGCTGGCCAGTGGCAACCTAGCCGCCACGTCCACCGGCACATCTACCACCGGGTCGTATATGCGTGACTTGATGCGGGCCCTGGCAACGCTCGGGTCACTGTCCAGTTCGCAGGTGAATGATCCGAATTTCGCTACATTGGTGCAGGATACCGGCAACAGCCTGACCGGCGCGGTCAACGCGATGGCTATCGATGTGGGCGTGCTGGGCAACAGCCAGGCCAACCTGACCGCAACCCAATCGCAACTGGCTACGACGGCCGCGGCATTGACGGGCCAGGTCTCATCCGTTCAGGACGTGGATATGGCTGCCACAGTGTCTCAGCTAACCACCATGCAAACGCAGTTGCAGGAGTCCTATCGGCTGATCACAAGCGCGAACAGTCTTTCCCTGATAAATTTTCTCCCAAGCCCGTAACGAATTAAGAGTGTTGAGCAACACGACCCCGGCGGGCAAATGGCCATGCCGGAATTGTCATACCAACGGGCCTAAGTGACGACTCCTCGCCGTCATGGCGGGCTGGGGCCGACCGGTTGAAACTTAGGGCCGCTGGTGTTACTCGGCCGTCGTACCAGCGGCGCTTACAGTAGAGAGTCGGCGATGGGCCGCGATCAGCCCCACTGGTGCGGCACGATCGCGGGTCACAAAACGATTCGGGACATTAGGTCCCTGACGTTTCCCAGCCGATCCAGTCGCAGAATGCCTGCCCCATCACAAGATCCAGGTCACCTCCCTGCAACCAGGGCATTTCCTCGGTGAACATGGTCACGCACTGCCGCCAGGTACACCGCATGCGGGTGATGTCAGTGCCCCAGAACATGCGGCGCGGGCCGAACGCGTCAAAAACGCGATGCAACGCGTCATGCATGCTGCGGAACGGATATGGGTCCAGCGCATAGCCGGCCTGGCCCGTCGCCTTGACCGCCACGTTCGGATGCCGAGCCAAGGCCAGCAAGTCGGGCAGAGTGCTGTAGGCAGCGTCGGCCCCCGCTGTCCCGCGCGGCACCGCCATATGATCGATACTGATTCTCAGGCCGGGATGCCGCTCCGCGATCTCGCCTACCCGTGGCAAAAACGCCCACGCCTGCAAGGACACTGGAATACCCAGCCGCTCGGCCACCGGCCACAGCCAGTCCAGCGTGCCGTCATCCGGCCACGACTGCGATCGCGGATCGGAGAAATAGAATCGCAGTCCTTTCATGCCGGGCCGGGTTTTCCAGGTCTGGATCGCGGCGCGCTGGTCGGCCTGATCCAGATAGAACCAACCCATGATGGCGAAGCGATCGGGATGGGCGCGAACCGCTTCGACGGCCAACTCGTTCGAATCAGGGTCCCACATGACCGGGTGGATCACCGCGCGATCGACACCGGCGGCATCCATGGCCGCCAGGGCTTCGTCCTTCAGAAAGGGTGTCTGGCGGTGATGGGCGGATGGCGTGCCTTTGGCCCAGAGATGGATTTGTGCATCGGCGATCATCATGGCGGCTGGCTCTCGTTGGACGGTGGGGCTTCCCGGCGGGGTCGGGCGGTTCAACCGCCGTGATTGAGGTTGCCCTCGGCCAGACGTCCCAGCGCATCGTGGATTTTACGCTCGATCTCGATCCCCTCGCGCACAAGGCGCGCGCGCGTCGCGTAGCCGCGCTCGCCCGGAATGCGAATTTCGGAAACTCCCGTCTGTCGCGGCGAGGCCTTGATCGTGGCGATCCGCTGGCTGACTTCGTGCCGGTACGCATCGAGGGACCCAAACAAGTCGGGCTTGAACGCGAAGAACATATAGCCGCTGACCTCGTCAGCGGGCCTTATCCCGGCCGTCAGGGCGCCGAGCGCATCCATGGCCAACGCGAGTCCGAAGCCCTTGTAGCCGCCCTCCGGACCGCCGAACGGCAGCAGCGCGCCGTGGTGGGCGGTGACGGCGTCTGTCGTCGGCTGTCCGTCCGGCCCAAGTGCAACACCCGCCGGGATCGGCGTACCGATGCGCGCTCGGAATTGCAGGTCGGTACCCATGAACGCCGACGTTCCCATGTCGATAACCAGGGGATCGCCATCGGTCGGGAAACCGAAGGCAATCGGGTTGGTGCCGAGCACCGGGCGGGTGCCGCCGAATGGGGCCACGGCGGGCGGAGACGCCACCGTGTGGATCACGACCAGGCCGGCGCGGGCGATCATCTCGCAATAGTAAGCGCTGCGTCCGGTCATCCAGGTATTGGCGAGGCAAACGACAGCAAGTCCATGCGTCCGCGCGCGCTGGATTGCTGCTTCCGATGCATGATAAGCCGCGATCATGCCGGTCGTGTTGCCGCCATCGAGCAGGGCGGTGGCTCCGGTTTCGCGCACTGTTTTGACCGGTTGACGCGGCCTGCGGAAAGCCGGGTAGTCGATGACGTTCAGCAGTTTCGGCAGGCCGGAATATTCATAGCCGCACAACGCCGCATCCAGGACGTGATCCGTGAGGATGCGTGCATCTTCGGTGCCGAACCCGGCGCCGCGCATGGCGGCTTCCCCCAGAGCGCGGGCTTCATCGACGGTCAGATGGATGCGGTCGTTACCGGTCTTGTTGGCCATTGTTCGGTCCTCGTTGTCCCCGGCCCCAGCGTGCCAGCGGATCGTGAACCGTGTCTATCTCGCGTGTCCGGAAACGAGTGCCATTGGCTGAGCAAAGGCGTTGGCTTCGGCACGTCCCATAGCCTGATTTAACGATGCGGCCTCCGCGTTACGGCGATCAAGGTCGGCAGTTATACTTTGGCAATATGGACGCCGTTAACGACACCGCCATGACGAGAGTGGCATCCCGTCCCCTCAGTAGGTTTCCAGATGCAGGCGCCCCTCGCGCTTCATGGCGGCGCCGATCGTGTCCCACGATAGCCCGGCCTGCTGTGCCACATCGCGCAAGGTCAGCAGCACGCCTTCCTCCATCGCTTTCAATCCGCACACGTAAAAATAGGCGTTTGGCGAGGCCAACAGAATTCCCAGGTCGGCCGCCCGTTCCCGCATCACGTCCTGCACATAACGCCGAGGCTCCCCGGGTGTGCGCGAGAACGCCAGGTTCACGTCGATAAAGTCCTTCGGCAGGTTCCGCAGCGGGCCGAAATACGGCAATTCCTCCTTGGTGCGGGCACCGAAGAACAGCATCAGTTTGCCGCCCTCGAACTTGCCCGAGGACCGCAGCCGCCGCCGCCACTCGGTCATCGCGCGCATCGGGGCGCTGCCGGTGCCGGTGCAGATCATCACGATGTGGGACCGTGGGTGGTTGGGCATCAGGAAACTGGTGCCGAACGGTCCGGTCACCCGAACCGTGTCGCCCGGGGCGAGGTCGCACAGATAATTCGATGCGACACCACGCACCTTGTTGCCCTGATGGTCGACCAGCACGCGCTTCACTGTCAGCGAAATGTTGTTGTAGCCCGGACGCTCGCCGTTACGCGGGCTGGCGATGGAGTATTGCCGCGGGTGGTGCGCGCGGCCGCTGGCATCAGTGCCGGGTGGCACAATGCCGATGGACTGGCCTTCCAGCACCGGGAAAGGCAGGGCACCAAAGTCGAGCACGATGTGGTGGGTGTCGTATTCGCGGCCCACTTCGGTGACCCGGATATTGCCGGCGACCGTGGCGGTGATTGACGCCTCGGCAGCCTTTGGCCCGTACAGGTTGGTGTAGGCATGCGCCGCGGACCAGGGCGGCAACGTGGCGCCGTACTGTGCGGCGTTGAAACTGGTTTCGCCGGTGACCGCGGCGGGAAGCTGCGGCGCCACCGGTTCGATATCGGGTTCGGCATCGGACGCGACGCCTTCAGCGGCCAGTTGTTCCGGCGTCAGTTCGTCCGGCAGGTTGTCCCAACCGAGCTGCGCCTCAAGGCTGTAGGCGAGGCTGCGGGGAACGGTATGCCAGATGTCGATCGAACCCGTGGGGCAGGGGGCCACGCACGCCATGCAGAAATTGCATTTTTCAGCGTCAACCACATAGTTGCGAGAATCATGCGTCACCGCCCCGACCGGACAGGTCGCCTCGCAGGTGTTGCACCGTATGCAGATCTCCGGATCGATCAGATGCTGCTTGATGACCTGGCTGTCTTGCATGTCCACTGTCGTGTCTCCGAATGCGAACGGGCCGAAACATTTCGGTTCGGCCGCCATACTACCCATTACGTCATGGCCCGGCGTGTCCGGGCCACCTGTCGCGGCACCGTCGAGTCCCGGGTGGCCCGGACAAGCCGGGCCATGACGGTGATGGTATTAACCCGATGCGGTTATTCTTTAGCGTCGCCTCAGACCCGGTTCCAATCGAACTGGGCCTTTTCGCCCTTGCCGTAAACCTTGAGCGCACCCTTCTCGCCTACCGCGTTGGGGCGTTGGAAGATCCAGTTTTGCCAGGCGGTCAGGCGTCCGAACACGCGGGTGAACATGGTTTCCGTGCCGTTGAAGCGCAAATTGGCTTCCAATCCTGTGAGCGCATCGGGTGACATGGACGCGCGCTCCTCCAACACGATGCGGATTTCGTCCGACCAGTCGATATCGTCGGGGCTTTCGGTCACCAGTCCCAGGGCCAGCGACGCGTCGGCATCGAGCGGCTGGCCCAATTTTGCACGCAGCGCTTCCAGCGCGGGTGCCTCGTCATAGAAGCGCCGTCCCAGACGGCTTTGACCGGTCGCCATCGGATACAGGCCGAAATTGGTTTCGGTCACCGCGATCCACGGTGCGACAGCAGGCTCGTTCGGCAGCGCGAGGTGGTAGCTGCGGTCGCACGCCAGTGCCAGTTCCAGCAGCGTGCCGGCGAAGCACGATCCTTGCTCGATCAATGCGAACAGGCTGCGTGACGACACATCGAAGCGGCTGAACGTGCGGCGCAGCAGTCCGATGGTTTCGCGCACCAACCAGTGATCCTTGTGCGCCAGCAACGTGGCATCCATCGCCAGGACGGCGGCCGGGTCGCCCTGCGTCTTCAGCAGCCAGGTGCCGATTTCGAGTTCGTTGGTGCGCATCGACAAGACCGCGTCTTCTAGTTCGCGGGCCAGCCGCAGCGGATACCAGGACGCGCCCGCCGCCTCGATGCCGGCGATGTCCGACGGCTGAGCCCCGGCCGGGCCGTCAACGGTGAACACCGCCGACCGTTGTGTTCGGTCGATCGTGACGCGGACCGTGGAGTAGCGCAGCGCATCGGGCTCGATCGTGCCGCCCAACGGCGTCAGCGTGACCCCCTTCGCATCGGCGGGACGATCGCTCTTCGCCGCCAGTGCCAGTGCGCGCGCCTTGACGGCCCCGGCGAACAGAGCCGGCCGGACGATGTCGTCCACCAGCCGCCAATCCTTCGCCTTTTGGCCGCGCACACCTTCCGATGTGGTGCAAAAGATGTCGGCCAGATCGTGGCGTACATGGCGTTTGTCGGTCACCCGGGTCAGGCCGCCGGTGCCCGGCAACACACCGAGCAGAGGCACCTCCGGCAGGCTGACAGCGCTGGAGCGATCATCGACCAGAATGATCTCATCGCATGCCAGCGCCAGTTCGTAGCCGCCGCCGGCGCAGGCGCCGTTCACCGCGGCCAGGAACTTCAGGCCGCTGTACTGGGAGGAATCCTCGAACCCATTGCGGGTTTCGTTGGTGAATTTGCAGAAATTCACCTTCCAGGCGTGCGTGGAGACGCCGAGCATGTAGATGTTGGCGCCGGAGCAGAAGACTTTCTCCCGCGCGCTGGTCAGCACGACCGTGCGCACTTCGGGGTGTTCGAACCGGATGCGGCTGATCGCGTCGTTGAGTTCGATATCGACCCCGAGGTCGTAGCTGTTGAGCTTCAGCTTATAGCCCGGCCGCAAGCCGGCGTTTTCGTCGAAATCGGCGGCAAGGGTGGCGATCGGACCGTCGAAACTGAGTTTCCAGTGCCGGTACTGTTCGGGATTGGTCTGGTAGCTGACGCGCTGGGTGGTGTTCACCGGTTGGTTTCCTCTTGAATATGCAGCATCATGCATTGTCTGGATGATCGTAGCAAGCAATATAATGCATATTTATCGGGTGAGCAAGCACCTGTCAGCCCGGCCGTTGAATCGCCCCGCGCACCATGTGCCGCAGTGCCTGGAACGTCGGCTCAAACGGCTGCGCGCTGGTGTCGAGGCTGAGCTCCGCCATGGAATAAAATGGCGCCCGCCCGGCGAGAATGCGCTTGAGATCCTCCATCGCCTCGGTGCTGGCCGCCATCGGACGCAGGTCATTCTGCGCGGTAACCCGGTTCATATGGTCTTCGGGTGTGGCTTGCAGCCAGACCGTGGTGCAGTGGGCCAGCAGCAGGTTGAAGGTCGCGGCTTCGGACACCAGTCCGCCCGGCGTGCCGATAACGGCTTCGGGATAGATCTGGATCATCTCTTCCAACGCGCGGCGTTCGTAACGCCGATAGGCATTCATGCCGTACAAATCCTGGATTTCGCCGACACTGATGCCGGCGCATTTCTCGATCTCACGGCTGAGTTCGATGAACGGAAATCCCAGGTCGTCCGCCAGTTTCTGCCCGAGCGTGGACTTGCCGGCGCCGCGCAGCCCGACCAGCGCCACGCGTGGACTGCGCGCCGTGTTGCCGCCGCCGGTGCCCAGCATTTCGCCGATGGATTCCCGGATGCGGCGCAGCGTGGCCTCGTCGCGGTGCTCCAGTAACTCGCGGATCAACAGCCATTCGGGCGACGACGCCGTCACGTCGCCAATCAATTCCGCCAGCGGGCAGCCGAGGGCGTCGGCCACTTGCGTCAGCACCAGGATGGACGCGTTCCCCGTGCCATACTCCAGATTGGCCAGATGCCGCTCGGACATGTCAGCGGCGGCCGCCATCGCCTTGCGGGACAGGCCGCGCCGCGACCGCAGCGCCCGCACACGGTCCCCCAGCGCCAGGAGAAATGGGTTCTTCGGGTCTTCGTGGCCGCGGGTGACAGTGGAACGCACATCCGCCGAGGGCTTCGCGGAACCATGCATTATAGTGCTTGACATCGTATTCAGGCCGCCTTATCGCGCATTCATGCATAATAATTCATATTGATCCGGCCTGCAAGCCGGACGAAACAAACGGGGGTCAAGGCGATGTCACCAGCAGCGTTCCATCAAGAGATCAGCCGATCGGCCGTCAACGCATGACGAACCATGTCCAGGCGCCGGGCGCCCGCTTTAACTTCGCGCGGCACCTGATTGAGCGCAACGCGGGCCGGCCGGCCAGGACGGCCTACATCGACGACCAGGGCAGCCTCACGTTCGCCGCGCTGGCGGAGCAAATCCAGCGCATGTCCGCGGCGCTGCTCGCCACCGGCCTGCGCCGGGAAGAGCGCGTGCTGCTGCTGATGCACGATTGCATCGACTGGCCGGTTGGATTTCTTGGCGCGATGCATGCCGGGATCGTGCCGGTTGCCGTCAATACGCTGCTGACCGCCGACGACTATGCTTACATGTTGCGGCACAGCCGGTCGCAGGCGGTGCTGGTTTCCGCCGCGCTGCTGCCGGTGTTGCGGGACGCCATGGCGGTGGCAACCGCGATGGGCGGCCACGAGGTTAAGACCATTATCGTGTCACGATCCGACACCGCTCTGCCCGAGGATGCGGTCGGGTTCAGTCAATTGCTGGACGAGCATGCCCCGGCGTCCGCCCCCGCCGATACCGGTCCGAATGATCCGGGCTTCTGGCTGTATTCGTCAGGCTCCACCGGTCGGCCCAAGGGCACGCTGCATAGTCACGCCAACCCCTACTGGACGGCCGAACTATACGGCACCGCCGTGCTCGGTCTGACCGAGACCGACGTTTGTTTCTCCGCCGCGAAACTGTTTTTCGCCTATGGCCTGGGCAACGCACTGAGCTTTCCGTTGAGTGTCGGCGCCACCACGATCCTGATGGCCGAACGGGCGACGCCCGACGCCACGTTCCGGCGCTGGCGCGGCGACATCGGGGCAACGCGGCCGACGGTGTTCTTTGGCGCGCCGACGGGATACGCCGGGATGCTGGCCTCACCCCGCCTGCCGTCGCGGGACGAGGTGTCGCTGCGGTTGTGTTCCTCGGCGGGCGAGGCGTTGCCGGCGGATTTGGGGGAACGTTTTCTGGCCCATTTCGGCTGCGACATCATCGACGGGATTGGCTCCACCGAGATGCTGCACATCTTCCTGTCCAACCGTCCCGGGAAGATTCGCTATGGAACCACCGGCTGGCCGGTGCCGGGCTATGAGGTCGAATTGCGGGGTGAGACCGGCGGCCCGGTCCCCGAAGGCGAACCCGGCGACCTGTATATCCAGGGACCGAGCGCGGCGCTGATGTACTGGAACGATCGCGAGAAGTCGCGGCAGACCTTCCTCGGCCCGTGGACCAAGAGCGGTGACAAATACCTGCATAATGCCGACGGCAGCTTTACCTATGCGGGTCGCAGCGACGACATGCTGAAGGTAAGCGGCATCTACGTGTCACCGTTCGAGGTTGAGGGAACGTTGGCGCTGCACCCGGCGGTGCTGGAGGCCGCGGTGATCGGCGTGCTCGATGCGGACGGGCTGCCGAAGAGCAAGGCATTCGTTGTGCTGAAGCAAGATGCGGACGTGAGCGAAGCGGATCTGAAAGCGTTCGTGAAGGATCGGCTGGCGCCGTACAAGTATCCGCGGATGATCGAATTCGTGGAGGATCTGCCGAAGACCGCCACCGGCAAGATCCAGCGTTTCAAGCTGCGGGAGCGCGAGGCGTAATCCGGAACCGGATCGATCAGCCGCCGCTTCCAGCCGCGTTGACGCAGTGCAGCATAACCCGTAGAAGGCCGCGTCCCGAACCATCAAAGCCCGATCTGGCGCACCCTTACTCAGCGCCGGAGGCGCCGCTTGTCCATGTCTATGACTTTCTCCGACCTCGCCCTGGCGCCGCAACTGCTGCGCGCACTGGCCGAGGACGGCTATGCCACCCCGACCCCGATTCAGGCCCAATCGATCCCGATTCTGCTGGGCGGCCGCGACGTGCTCGGCATGGCGCAAACCGGCACCGGCAAGACCGCCGCCTTCGTGCTGCCGCTGCTGCATCGCCTGTCCGCGGCGCCCCGCCCGGCGCCCAGGCGCGGTGCCCGCGTCCTGGTGCTGGCACCCACACGCGAACTGGTGTCCCAGATCGCCGACGGATTCGAAAGCATGGGCCGGCATCTGCCTCTGCGCGTGACAACGATCTTCGGCGGCGTCAGCCAGTTCCATCAGGTCAATGCGCTGAAGGCCGGCGTGGACGTGATCGTGGCGGCGCCGGGGCGGTTGCTGGATCTGATCGGCCAGGGCCTGTGCGACCTGTCGCGGCTGGAGGCGCTGGTGCTGGATGAGGCCGACCAGATGCTGGATATGGGCTTTGCCAAGCCGATCGAGCGCATCGTCGCGACGCTGCCGCGGGATCGGCATACCTTGCTGTTTTCGGCCACGATGCCGAAATCCATCGCCGCGCTGGCCGAGACGCTGCTGCGCGATCCGGCGAAGGTCGAGATCGCTCCGCCGTCCACCACCGTGGACCGGATCGAGCAGTCGGTGATGTTCATCGATGCGGCCGACAAGAAGGCGGCGCTGCTGGCCCAACTGCGGACTCCGGGGATCGGCCAGGCCGTGGTCTTCACGCTGCAGAAGAACATTGCCAACGAAGTCTGCGCCTTCATCACCGAGGCGGGCATCTCGGCCGAGGCGCTGCATGGCAACAAGTCGCAGGGCCAGCGGGAGCGCGCGCTGGACGCCTTCCGCGCCGGCACAGTGCAGGTGCTGGTCGCGACGGATATCGCGGCGCGCGGCATCGATGTTGAGACCGTGACGCATGTGTTCAACCACGATCTGCCGAGCCTGCCGGAAAGCTATGTGCACCGCATCGGCCGCACCGGCCGTGCCGGGCGCAGCGGCTTCGCCATCACGCTGTGCGACGCCGAACAGCGGGCCTGGCTGCATGATGTGGAGCGGGAAATCGGCCGTTCGCTGACCGTGCATGACGATCACGAATGGCATTCGGAAGCGGCGCGGCACTCGACCAAGCGTGCGCCCGTGTTGGGCGGCGGGCCGGTCAAGGCGATCAAGCCGGTGATCAAGCGCGAGCGGAAAATCTGGACCGAGGAAGAGAAGCTGGCCGCGCGGGAAGCGGCGATGGCGGCCTGAGAGGGCGTCTTTTAGGCTGGCGGGTTGGGGGCGGCGGGGGGGGGGGGGGGGGGGGGCCCGCGCCCGCCGAGAAGGCGGCCGCTAAGCGCGCGCATCCAAGCCACTGCCGGTCGTTCTTGAATTCTTATGGACGAGCGATTACGCTAAAAGTTCAAAAGGACGATCTGCATGGCGCTGAAGAGCAAGCCGCCGGCGGCCGGTGCGAGTCCGGGCGCCACGAAGAAAACGATCTCCGTCACGGGGAAAATGCATGAATCAGGCGTTCTGACGGCGAAAAAGTCTTTGAAGCGACACCGCGCGGTAGCGGCCGAGACCATCGAAGTCAGGTTAGAGCGCAAAGCGACGGCAGCGGACACCAGGACGTTCCCACCCGAGAGCCTGGGCCAAATGACACGAGAGAAGCGGCATAAGCTGCTGTACGGGGATTGAAACCACCGGCTCCGGCTCTCCGGCAGCGGGTGCGGCGGATCGAGACCAAACCCAAGCCGGTTCACGTCGTCCAGTTTCAGGACTTCGCAGGCATCGGCAAGCTGCCGGAGCTTCGGGCGGAACTCGATGACATTATCGAAAGCATTGAGCGCGGCGACGGCGTCCCGGAGCGCCACTATCGGGCTGGCATTGATCTGGACGACGATTCCCTGCTGGCTGATCGGGGAATCATGCACCTGCATCTGGGCGGCAAAGACTCGGATGTAATCGTTTTCCTGATCCAATATGCGGATCGCGTTGTGCTGCTTGAGACGAACACGCACGTGCATTTCCGGACGCAGCCGGCCGGCAAGAACATCGTCGCTCTCACGCAAGCCTGGCTCCGGACCTTGGAAAACGACATGGCGCTGGCGGCCGCGGGCGCGGCCGCCGCTGCTACCGAGGCGGAGCGGAAGGCCGCCGAAGAGCTACGGGATAAGCGGGCGGCATCGATCGCTGCATTCAAGGCTAAAGCCGGACTCGATTAGAGGCTGGGCACGACGCTATTCGGCCCAGGCTGGTCTTGGTTGCCGGGTTCGCTTCTGGACGTCTGATTGAAGCGCCTGATCGGCCGTGCGGGGTGCCGGGCGCCGAGCGGACGTAACGTTGACGCGGCTCGCTTCCTGTGAGGCCGTGACAAGGAGGAACGGCATCGACCTGACGGTTGGCTGTGGGGGCGTCCTCCAAGTTCAAGCCGATACGATTTCGTACCTCGCTCGCTAACCAGCCCCCCCAATTGTGGCTGAAGCCCGCTCCCAGAAGTAGGATGTTAGTCGGCACCTAATCACTCCTCCCGAATCGTCAACTAACTTCTTTCTACCATGGCGCGAGCAGGACGGGGGATTTTCTCTCCGATATCCTGGTATTTATCAAGTGCGCCGCTCCCTCATGATTGCGACCCTGCGTTGGCGGGATACAGATTCGGGAACCAGCGCTCCGCGACGTCCGCCGGAAAGGCGAGCCGCAACGGCGCGCGGTGCGACGAAGCGATCAGCATGCCACGATCAACGAGGGCTGCGGTCACATTCCTCGCGCCGCGTTCCCCATAGCCCGTAAGAGACGGAATTTTCGACCGTTCGACCTCGCCGGCGATCACCGCTTCCCGCAGGATCGCGAAACTGCCCCGCAGCAAGCGCTTTGCGCGTATCTCCTCCTCGACATGGATCTCGATACGCCTCAGCAGTGTTTCCAGATCCAGTAATCCGCTCATGAAACGTATTTGGTCAACCGATTGGTCGAGGAAGAATTCACAAAACTCAATCAGACCCCGCTGGGTGAGATTGCCCCTTCCGTCGCGATCACCCTCACGCGGCTCGTCGGCTTGCGCGAGCAGCGCCTTGTAACGTTTCTCATCGCGCGCCAGCCCGCGCGCCACGGACCACAGGCTCGTCCCAATGTCCAGCCGCTTGAACAGGGCATGCGACATCAGTCGTGCCACGCGTCCATTGCCGTCGAGAAAGGGATGGATCCACAGGAAACGGTGATGGACCGCCCCGACCGCTTGTATTTTCTGCAATTTACTGAGCCCGGGTGACTGATAGGCGCGATCGAACCGCGCCATGAAACGCGGCAGGTCGCCATGCTCGGGCGGCAAGTGGTGGCCGCCTTCAACATCGTGCTTGCGCCATTCGCCCGGGACGACCGGCAACTTCTGGCCAGTGTGCTTGCTTGTCACAAACAGCATCTCCGGCGGCAGGCGCGAGCAGAATTCCTTGTGGAGCCACGAGGCATAGGCGGCCGATGCGGGCCACACGTCTGGATCACGGCCGGCGTCGATCAGATTCTGAACGTGGATATGGGCGACCGCTTCCTTCTGTAGCTCCCGCTTCTTTGGTTCGGAAGAAAAGTCGTTGGCGAGGGCACGATCGATATCGCGCGGATGCGTGTCGTGGCCTTCGATGAGATTGGAATAATAGCAATTCATCGAGCGTACGAGATCACCAATTGAGGCGCGCAGGATAGGATGCATACGACCGGCAAGTTGGCTGGATTCCGCAATGAGTGAAACCGCCTCATCGTCGAGTGCCCGCGCGCCTTCGGCGGGAACCAGCGGTTCCATCGATGCAATGTCCATAAGCGACTGTATACCGGATGATGTGCCGGTTTTGTAGGCGAAAAAATGGCGCTTTAACAGATATGTATGGTCGACTACGCCGGTATTGATGCCGGATGGATTGCCGGTTTCCATGCCGGTTTCGCCTTGTCCGCGCCACCTGCGGCTCGACGGTGCCGCGACAGTTGGCCCGGACAAGCCGGGCCATGACGGAATGGGGAACCGGGTCATGACGGAATGGGAAGCCGGGTCATGACGAAATGGGGAATCGGCCCGGAGCGGTAGGATATCTTGACTTGTTTCCTACACTAATCTACCATCGAGGAATGGAAACCTTACCCCCGCCGCACCCGGCCATCGAACTGACCAGCCAGATGTACCATCAGCTCGTTTATACGCTGATGGGCCTGCTCCCGCCGCCGCTGGATGCCTCGCTCGAGGCACTCCGAGCGCGCAATGCGGCCGCCATTGCCAAAATCGCGGCGCTGATGCCGGTTGGCGCGAGTGAGATCGATCTCGCCGCCCATTGCATCGCCGCCCGGGCGCAGGCCGAGGAGATGTTGCGGCTGGTCCGCGAGAACGCGGATGACATCGGATTGGTGATGCGGCTGAATGCTCAATACGCATCGATGGTGCGAACCTCGCTGGCGGTGCATGGCCAACTGATCCGGGTGCAGGCGGTGCGCCAGAAGCGCGAGGCGATCGAGGGCGCGGCGACCCGGGATGCTCAGGCGCTGCATATCGTTGAACAGTCGATGCTGGCGATAGCCGAACCGCATGCCGCACGGGTGGCGGCGGCGCGGACCGAAGCGGCTTCGGCGGCTGGTGTGGAGGAGAATGTCTCGGAAAATGGGACGGATTCTCATGACGTGGCTTTTGAGACACGGATGAGCGCGCAGCCTCGCAGCCTGGGGGCGAGAGGGCCGGATGAAACCGGCGTGGACGCGGCGATGGCCGGGTTGGTTTTGGCCCGCGTGCGTCTGGCGGGGCAGGCATTGTCCGCGAATGGTCCGGACAGTCTCGGCAGGGCGGCGTAAGGCGGGCATTTCCGCCGGTTACGACGGAGAGATTCAAGCCACGGCCGGGGCAAAAGGCCCCCCCGTTCGCTTAACCTGCTGCCGACGCGGCGCGGCGCGGTTTCCCGCGCCGCGCCACGCTCAACCCTGGTCGAGCATGAACTGTCCGAAGAAGTCCGCGAGCGCGTCATAGGCGTCCAGCGGCAGCACGTTGGCGACGTGCTGGTCCGGGCGAACAACGATGATCGCTCCGTTAGCGCGGTCGATGCCGCGGCGGTCGAAGATATCGGGGCGGTTTTTGAGGTCGGGCGTGAAGGCCTTCTCATAATCGACCAACCCGAACCGGCCTTTGCGCGGCAGCAGCATTGCCGGCAGCTTTTCGACGTTGAGGTCGCGATGCCCCTGTTGAAAGATCCCGCGCACGTCGATGACGCTGTCGATATCCGCCCCCGCCGGGGTGAACCGCCGGATCGGCGACCGATCGGACTGGGCGAGGTGGTCCATCAGCGCGCGCAGCCGGTCTCCGCTGGCGTCGGCAAACGCGTAGATACGCCACGCGCCGTCAGCCCGAGCGGCGTGGCCGAGTTGCATCGGCCTGGCATCGGCAAGACGCACCACGGGCGCGGAGTGGAAGCGCATGCCGATGGGGAACCCTTCGGCCAGCGCCTGGTGCGTCGCCGCGGCGGTCAGGTAGGTCGCGGGCGGGTACTGCGTCCCGACACCGGCCGTGTAGCGGCCCGACATCGTGAAATACGCCTGCAATTCCGCGGGATCGACGCCGCCGCGTTCCGGGTGATCCGGGTCTTTCGGCGGCGAGGCCATGATCTTCGACCATTCTTTGTCGAAATCAATCAGGCCCTGCGCGATCGGTTGACGCTCGGCCGTGTAGGTCCGCAGCAGCTCCGGCCTCGCGCGCCCTTCCAGCACGGCGGCGAGTTTCCAGCCGAGGTTGTAGGTGTCCTGCATGGAAACGTTCATGCCCTGACCCGCCTTGGCGCTGTGCGTGTGGCAGGCATCGCCGGCAATGAACACCCGCGGCAGGCGAGACCCCACTGCGTCCGCCGTGACATCGTCGAAACGGTCGGTCACGCGTTGGCCGACCTGATAGACCGCGAACCATGCCACATTCCGCACGTCCAGCGTGTACGGGCGGAGTACCCGTTGCGCGGTCTGAATAACGTGTTCTTGTGTAATCAGCCGGAGCGCCTCGCGGTTCGCCGGATCGATCTCGCCGAGATCGACATACAGTCGCACCATGAAGCCGCCCTCACGCGGAATGAGCAGGATGTTGCCCTCATCCGCCGATTGGATCGCCGCCTTCAGCCTTATGTCCGGGAAGTCGGTGACGGCAAGCATGTCAACGACGCCCCAGGCGTGATTGGCAAAGTCACCGCTCGGTACCGCGCCGATGGCGTCCCGCACGCGGCTGCGCGCGCCATCGCATCCGACCACATACTTTGCGCGGACTGTCTTTAGGGTCGTCCCGTTTCGCAGCGTGACGATCACGGGGTAATCGCCCTCGGGCTCGATCGTCAGGGTCTCGAAATCCCAGCCGTAATCGGGGACCAGCCGCGACGGCGATTTGTGCATGAACTCTTCGAGATAGCTCAGCAGGCGGGCCTGGTTGACGATCACGTGCGGCATTTCGGACAGATCGTCGGCAACATCCTGCACGCGCCCGGTGCGGACGATCCGCGTTCGATCGTCGGGCGACGGACGCCAGAACACCGTCTCGTTCACCCCATAGGCTTCGCGCATGAGTTTCTCGCTCAGGCCGAAGGCGTCGAACATCTCAACCGTGCGGCAGGCGACGCCGTCAGCCTGGCCGACCTGCAAAGGACCCTCGCGGCGATCGATGATGCGTGTCGCGATGCCGGGGAAGGCTGCGAGCTGCGCGGCCAGCAGCATCCCGGCCGGACCGGTGCCGACGATGAGAACGTCCGTGGTGTCAGGCAGGGCGCCCGAACGCTCCTCGGCGCCGGGGGCAGCCGTTTGGATGTCGGGATCGCCCGGATTGTAGCCGTTGAGGTAGAATTGCATTGTCTCGTCCTCCCTGTTTCTGTCGGCATTGTGCCGCAAGCGGACACGCTGGTGCGGTTCAACGTCACCGTGAAGCGTGCGCTGCCGAGGCGGGCTTTAAGTACGCCGCTGTGCCCGGTCGTAAAAGAACGTATGCTGTCAATCAGTATGCTGTCAATGTATTTATCGGAACCGCCGCGTATCCGCGTGGAATTGGCCGATCGAGACGGCGGGGGATAGAACGAACCAACTTGCACCATCAGGATCCCATGAACGACCTCTCCTCGATGCCCGGCCACCTCATCCGGCGTGTTCACCAGATCTCAATGGCAATCTTCGCCGAGGAATGTGCGGCGTCCGGACTGACATCGGTTCAGTTCGCGGCGCTGACCGCCATTCGGGAGAACCAGGACGTGGACGCGACGCGATTGTCGTCGCTGATCGCGTTCGACCGATCGACCCTCGGCGACGTGCTGGAGCGCCTGGAGGCGAAGGGCTGGATCATGCGCAGTCCCAGCCCGCAGGACAAACGTATCAAGCTGCTACGCCTGTCGCCGACGGGGGCGGCCGTGCTCGACGGCGCGCAACCTGAGGTGCGCCGCGTGCAACAGCGGCTGCTGGAGCCGCTGGACCCCGCCGACCGCATCGAGATGATGCGCATGCTGGCGCAATTGATCCGGCTGCACGAGCGGGTTGTGCCAGACCCGGAAAGAAAAGCCGATGGCTGACCAGCGCCCGGTTCGGGGCGTCAGACCGACGGTTCAGACGCGGTCGTCCCCGCGTCCGATCGATTATAAGAAAGCGCGGAGGTTTCCCCCAGCGCTCCCTGGCCGAAAATCAGGCGATCTTCACGTACTCATAATCGACCGGCTGACGATTGATGCCCAGGCGCGGCGGCGCGATCCAGCTCGCGTATTGCCCTTGCACATGGCAGGGCTTCATCAACGAACGGATGAACACCAGATCGCTGTCGTTCTGGAGCCAGTCCTTCGACTGCTCGGCCCATTCATCAGCCGAGATGATCGTACCGGCCGGGCTGATCGCATGACCGGCGAATTCACCGATGCGGCGGTTGAATCCCTTGTGCGGCTGAGTAAAGCGGAAGTCGATGCCGGCCCGCTCGATCACCTTGTTCCACCGATCCATACCGCCCTGGCAGTCGGCGATGTAATCGTCCAGCAAACGGCAATTGATCGACCGCAACGCCGGGATCTCTTCATCCACCAGTTCATTGTTTATGACGCGGGTCACCGTGTAGGTGGCATCCTGGAGTTCGTGGTCGTCCTTCAACTGCGCCTCGTTGAATCGGCCCTTCAGCCCGCTGCTGAACGCCTCGGCGGCGTTGCTGGATATTTCCGAACCGAACAGGTCGCGCGACAGCGAGATATGGAAGTTCGCCTTGCGCTGCAGCAGCGGCAAATCCACTACACCGAGCGCGCGAACCGCTTCGACATCGTAAGGGTTGGTGATGCCGGCCTTTTTCATGGCGGCGCAGGTTGCTTCCACGGTGCGGCCGACGCCGGTTTCACCCACAAACAGATGATGCGCTTCCTCGGTCAACATAAAGCGGCACGTCCGCGACAGCGGATCGAATCCGCTTTCGGCCAGGGCGGCGAGCTGCATCTTGCCGTCGCGGTCGGTGAAGTAGGTGAACATGAAGAACGAGAGCCAATCCGGCGTTTCTTCATTGAACGCGCCGAGGATACGGGGGTTGTCCTGCTCGCCGCTGCGGCGCTCCAGCAGTGCCTGGGCTTCCTCACGCCCGTCGCGGCCGAAATATTTTACCAGCAGATAGACCATGGCCCAGAGATGCCGGCCCTCCTCGACATTCACCTGGAACAGGTTGCGCATGTCATACAGCGATGGCGCCGTGGCGCCGAGGAACCGTTGCTGCTCGACCGACGCCGGTTCGGTATCGCCCTGGACAACGATCAGGCGGCGCAACAACGACCGGTATTCGCCCGGAACGTCCTGCCAGGCGGGCTCACCCTTGTGCCGGCCCGCCGGGATTGTGCGCCCCGCCACCGGTGGTGCGAGAAGGATGCCCCAACGGTAGTCGGGCATCTTCACGTAGCCGAACTTGGCCCAGCCTTCGGGATCGACGCCAACCGCGGTGCGCAAATAGACATCCGAGGCCTGGAAGCCATCCGGCCCCATCTCGTTCCACCAGTTGCGGTAGTTCGGATGCCACCCTTCCAGCGCCCGCAGCAACTGGCGGTCCGACGACAGATCGACGTTGTTGGGGATCGAGTCGGCGTAATTGACCTCAACGAAGGTGTCGCCGTGCACGGATTCGGGTGCCTCGGTAAGGGTGTCGTCCTGGCTCATCGGTTTTCCTCTCCATAGACCGTTTGATCGTATGCATTATATTGCCATATAATCAGGACGTCAAGCCATATGACAAAGAGGCGCGCAGCTATCTTCGGTATATATGCATTATTGTGCATGCGCCCTGCGAGGTCAGAGGCGTCAAGACTGTCTCAACGACGGCGTCGCCCTACTCCTGTTGTCCGCTTGCCAAAATCCCACCGACAAAAATCGCCAGGTCGCCGCCTTCGTAAAGATGTCCGGTGACCCCGGCGCGGCGCGCTGCCTCGATATCGGTATCCTTATCGCCGACCAGAAAGGACCGCTCTTTCACCACCGGCCATTCCGACATGGCCTGCAGCAACATGCCGGGGTTTGGTTTGCGGTCGAAATGGTCCATCGCGAATGCCGCGACAACACCATCCGGATGATGCGGCGACAGATAGAACCGGTCCACATGCGCACCTGACAATGCCAGCCGATCCTGAATGGCCTGATTGAACCGGTGTGCATCATCCAACCCGTAATAGCCGCGCGCTATGCCTCCCTGATTGGTAACAACGAACACGTAAAAGCCGCGATCGTTCAGCAACCGGATCGCTTCCACCGCACCCGGCATGAACCGCAGGTCCTCAACCCGATGGGTATAACCGTCATCGACGTTGATCACGCCGTCCCGGTCCAGAAAAGCCGCCGGCCGGACCCTGACGCCGGGTAATTCGCGGTGTCCCTGTTCCAGCGATTCGGGAATGCCGACGTCCAGGAAATACCCGTCGAAACACGCCCCGGCGATCTGGCCCCGCTGCACCAGCAGCGGAAACACATCTTGCTCGATCGAGCACGGTAGCCGCTCAATCAAGTCCAGCACCTCCCGCCTCAGAACATAAATGCCGCCGTTGATGGTGCCCGGCCCGCGGTGGTTCGGGTCTTTCTCCAGAAACTGTTTGACCTGCCCATCGACCTCGACCACCCGCCCGTACCGCGAGACATCCGGCACCATTCGCAGCGCAAGGGTCGCCAGGGCGCCACTCAGCCGAGCGACTTGCTCCAGAGCGCGCAGGTTCATATCGAACATGGCATCGCCGTTCATCAGCAGGAACCGTTCGTCCAGAACGTCACGCGCAATGGTGAGTGCGCCGCCGGTGCCAAGCGGCTCCGGCTCGCGCAGCACCCGCACCCGCGCACCGCCAATCTGCCTGCCGTCGTAGGCGTCGGTCACACGCTCGCCGAGGTGTCCCGCGAGCAGAATGATGTCCTGATAGCCATGCCGTTCCACCATCTCCAGCAAGTGGTCGAGGAACGGCCGGTCACCGGCGATGGGCAGCATCGGCTTGGGAATCTCGCGGGTGATCTCCCCCAGGCGGGTTCCCCGGCCACCGACCAGAATAACGGCCTGCCGTATCGGCGTTTCGGTCATGGCTTTTCTGCTCCCCAGACGCGGTCGGCCTCCGCCACCGCGAGAAACACATGATACAATGTGCTGGCCGGCATGAAGTTGACCAGCGGAGCGCCTGCCGCATCCACATGATCAATCCAACCGCCCGCGACCGGACGGCCCAGGAAAACCTCCATCAGCCGATCGATCACCCGGGCTGCTCGGGGGCCGGCCGCGGCGTCGCCGGCTTCGTGGGCCGCGACTTCGGCCTTGATCGCTTCGGTGTGCGGCCAGCAGCGCCGCGACCCCTTATGCACGGTCCCGTCGTCGAGCAGTTCGTCCACGATCAGTCCCTCGGCGTCGGTTCCATATTGGTCACCGAACTCCTTGAGGGTAGCCGCGACACGACCGCCATCGCGTCCGGTCAATACATCGTAGCGGCGCAACAGCCAGGACCACTCGAAATGGTGCCCCGGCTCACATATGCGTCCCTCGACTCCCGGAAGCGGCGTCCACGACGCGTCAAAATACTCCGCCAGTATCCCGGTCCGAGGCTGGAAAAACCGTTCGCTCATCATGCGATGGAGTTCGCCGGCGCGTTCCAGGAAGAACGCATGCCCGGTCGCGTCGTACCAGGCGATCAACGCCTCGAACAGATGCATGTGCGGGTTCTGATTCCGCCGGTCCGCCCGCGGTGGCAGGTCGGTAAAGAATCCACCGGTTGGAGACGCAAAATGCTGGTCGAGATCCTGAAGCGTCGCCAACGCCGCCGCGAGAAACCGCGGTTCCGGCTCTAATCGATAGGCCCACGCCAACCCGAACAGGGCGAAGGCGTGCGCGTAAAAATCACGCTTTCCGTCATGCACCGAACCATCGGGATGGATCGAAAATACCCACCCGGGGGCGCCATCGACGCCTTGATAGCGATCAATCAGCCGATGCGCGGCTTTCAACGCGATGTCACGGCCCTGTGGCCACCACCCCAGCAAGGCCGCGTGCGAAAACGCATAGATCTGCCTCGCTTGCACCATCGCCCGCCGAGGCACATCCGTCAGTGGCGTGCCGTCGAAGCCGATGCGTTCGATGAAGCTGCCGCGCGCCCGATCGAACCCTTGGTTTCCCCACAGCGGCAGAGCGTGATCAACCGTCCACCGACGCAGCCGTGCGACGGCTTGATTGACGGATGGGTCAGCCGGTATTCGATCGGACGTCATGCGTGGGTTCCGTTGAGATCGCGAAACAGCGGCTTGCTGTTGCGCGCTCAATACCATGTCTGTTTCCGCCCGTAAGGGACGAAACGATGTCATGATCGATACAAAGACCGACGCGGCGGACACGCCGCATCGGCTTATCGTTGACCGTAAAGCGCCACGGCGTTGTTCAGAAAGAAGTCCCGCTTCTTCTGTTCCGGCAGCGGCATCGGCAGGACATGCGAGGGATCGTCGTAATCCCAATGCGGATAGTCGGTGGCGAACAACAGTCTGTCCCAACCGATCCAATCGATGGCATCCAGCACATGGGCGCGGTTGGCAGGCTCCTCCATCGGCTGGGTCGTCAGCCAGACATGGTCGTGGATGTACTCGGACGGCAGCCGCTTCAGGTGAGGGGTTTCCGCTCGCAGGCGGTGTTGGATCTTGTCCAGCCGCCATGCCAGAGAGGGCACCCAGGCAAATCCCGCCTCGATCAGCACCAGCTTCAGCGCGGGCACGCGTTCGAACACGCCCTCGATCACCATGGAGGTCAGGAAGGACTGGCTGGACTGCGCGTGACCGACCATGTCCTCGATATAATAGGACGGCCAACCGGCACCGCTGACCGGGTAACCGCCGAAACCGAACGCATGCACACCGACCGGCAACCCGGCGGCAGCGGCGGCTTCGTACACTTTCCAGTAGCGCTTTTGGCCGGGCGGTTCGCTGGTGCGGCTTAGCATCAGCACCTGAACGAAATGTGGATCGGTGGCGTAAAGCTCGATCTCCGCCACGGCAGCTTCCGCGTCCTCGTAAGGCACGACGATCGACCCGCGCAGGCGCGGTTCCGGCAGCAGCCATTCATGCAACTGCCATTCGTTCATGGCGTGGCAGACCGCGGCACCGAATTCCCGATTTTGGAAGCTTTGGCCGTTGTCACCGGTGGCGTTCAGAATACCGAGAACGCAGTTGTTGGTGTCGAGCAGTTGCTCGCGCATGAAGGGCAGCGAACTGCCGGGCCGGCCCCCCGCGGGCCAGGCGTCGCGGCGGGAGGCATTGGGCTGCCCCTTCGGATACGCCGGGCCGGCCTGATACGCCTGACGCGGACGCGATCCGAACATCTGCATGTGCTCGACCCAGCGCTTCTCCAGATACGGATGCAGGGCTTTGTCGTTGTTGCGCTGCGGATGGATGTCGCAATCAGCGGTGGCCAGTTTCGATTGATTGGCCGGCTGCGGCAGCGGTTTCGTGGTGGTTTGGACGTTCATCACGCCATCTCCGTCAAGCGGGGGTCGGTATTTTCCTCAGTGTCGGCCGATCGGTTCGGATTGTCCACCAGGATGCGCACCGGCGCGCCGCGACAGCGTCAGAATGCAAACGATGATGAACACGGCGATAAAGCCGGAAGAACTGAACCGGCTCAACGACAGACCGCCGTTGGCCAGGGGCTTTGTCAACAGATCGCCTAATGTGGCGCCTAGCGGGCGGGTCAGGATGAAGGCGGCCCAGAACAGCAATGTGTGGGATATTGAGGTGAAAAAATACGCGGCCGCGACAACGGCGATCAGGCCGGCGAACACCAGGGCGCTGCCCTCGTAGCCAAGCCCGGAATCATCCGCCACAAAATCGCCCAGCGCGGTGCCGAGGGTGTTGGAGGCCAGGATCGTGGCCCAATAGAAGGCCTCTGCCTTAGGCGTTGCGATGGCGGTGACCGAAACGGTCCCAACACTGTGCCACCATGACAACAAGACCGCGATCAGCAGTGCGAACAGGATCAGTGAGCCACCGATATAGCCAATCCCCAGGGAGCGGTCAGCGAAATCCGCCGTCGTAGTACCGACGGTCGTGGTCGCCACGATTACCGCCCAATACAGAAACGGGTGATACGATCGCGCCCGAATTTGCGGTATCACGGTTGCCAGGAATAAGGCAAAGAAGACACCCGTGCTGACGGCGTATCCCAGCTTCAGCGTCATCGATAAGGCGTCGCCGCCGGTCTCCCCCAGCGTCGTGGCTGCGATTTTGATGATCCAGAAACCGAGCGTAATCGCGGGGATCTTGCTGGCCGCAGCCTTGGACATACCGTGCATCCTTCGCGTGCTCCTCGGTCAGCCGATCGCATCGTCGGCGCGTCCCGTTTATGTGGCGCACGGGTGGACCATAAATCCGACTATCACGGTTTTGTGATTACTGCGAGCAAGGCACTCAGGCATGCTTTATGGCGAGACCGCGCTTGACGGGTGTTAAGGCCCGGGAACCCCTGTCGCGGGCAGCTGTAAAATTCTCCGCAAAGCCGGCCTGTGCCAGTTTTACGAGCCGGGGCTTTGGCCGAACCGGAAAACCGATCCCGTTCTGCCCAATCGCCTCGTGCCGTCTTTTCAGGACAGCCGCGAATAGGTTGCCAATGGATTGTCGATCATCATCTTGCGCACGAGAGATGGCGACAAACCGGCGGGCAGCACATCGTCGCCATCAAATTGCCAATGCGGGTAATCGGTCGAAAACAACAACAATTCGTCCGAATCCATGTGCTCCATCAATTTTTGGAACATCTCCTCGCTGGGCGGCCCGTCGCACGGCTGAATGGTTAACCGCACGTTCGATTTCACGATCTCGGTCGGCGCGCGATCCAGCCACGGCACTTCCATGCGCAAGCCGCGCCAGAACTTTGTCAGGCGCCACAGATGGGCGGGGAGCCAGGTGAAACCGGATTCCAGCAGCACGACTTTCAGGTCGGGGAATTTGGTGAAAACACCTTCGCAGATCAGGGACGACAGTGCTTGCTGGAAGGCGGCGGCCTGGGCGGCATAATCCTCAGTATAATAAGTCGGCCATCCGATCGGCGTAACCGGGTGCCGGTAGGCGCTGCCGGCGTGGATGCCAATAGCCAACCCGTGTTTCTGTGCCGCCGCATAGATCGGCCAGTAGTGCCGCTTGCCCAAGGGCATGTCGTTCATCACCAACAGCAGCACCTGAACGAACCGCTTGTCCGGAGCGACGCGGTTGATCTCGTCCACCGCCATTTCCGGGTTCTGTGCCGGCACGACGATCGACGCGCGCAACCGGGGTTCCTTATCCAGCCATTCCTTTGCCATCCAGTCGTTGACGGCGCGGGCGAACCCGGCACCCATGTCCTCACTGAACAGCAACTGAACGCCGTACAGGCAGTTGGCGATGGCGATGCTCGACTGAAACGGATTGAGTGCGTGCTTTTGCAAAAGTTCCAGACTGGAACCGGGTCGGATGCCCTCGACCCGCCAGTCGGGCCGAGCGGTCAGCGGACTGTTGGCGGGGTAAGCGATGGAGTTCAGTTCGTGCATGCCGCGCTGGACGATGATGTCGCGCCAGTGGTCCGTCAGATACGGATGCAGGGCCTTCAGGCTGGGCACCGCCGGATGGATGTCGCAGTCGATACCGCCGGTTACGATCGCACTCATGGTGTTGCCTTCTTTGGACGTGCCCGCCTTTGCGGCTAAGGCTTGCCCTGAGTGTCCCACACCGTCGGCGGATCGCCAACTGGAAGGCGGATAGTTCTGCATTTGTTTGGCAGATCAGCGCGTCGCGCTGCGGCCCGGGCGACGAGGTCAGTCGGTTTGTGTTGCCTGGCTGTCCGCTTCGGAAACCGGCAGCCACAGCGTCGCCTCGGTGCCCTGATCCGGCGCGCTCACCAACCAGACATGGCCACCGGACTGGCGGGCGAAGCCATAAATCTGCGACAGTCCCAGGCCGCTGCCCTTGCCCACCTCTTTGGTCGTGAAGAACGGCTCAAATACCCGGGCCAGGACGTCCGCACTCATGCCGATCCCGGTGTCGCGCACCGACACGCGGACGAAGCGGCCGGGACTGGCATCCGGATTGTCTGCCAGATCCGCCGGCCCCAAAGTGTCCACGCCGGTGGTGATGGACAGAACGCCGCCGTCTTGCATCGCGTCGCGGGCGTTGATGACCAAATTGAGGACCGCGGACTGAAAATGCGCCGGGTCCGCGAGGCACAGCGGCAGGTTCGACGCCAACACGATCTCGAACCTGACCTTGGCGGCGAGTGTTCGCACCAACAGTGGTTCGAATTCCCGCAACAGTGCATTGATATCGACCGGTCTCGCTTCCAGCGCCTGGCGACGGGCGAAGGTCAGCAGGCTGCTGGTCAGCTCCGCGCCACGCATCGCCGCCTGCTCCGCCGCCTCGGCATATTTGACGATGCGGGTGTTGTCGCCGGCCACCCGCCGGATGAGATTCAGGTTGCCGATCATAACCTGCAGCAGATTGTTGAAATCATGCGCCAGTCCGCCGGTGAGGTGGCCGATGGCCTCCATCTTCTGTGCCTGATGCAGTGTTGCCTCGGCGGCGCGGCGCTGTATCCCCTCCTCCATCAGGCGCGCATTGGCCTCCACGAGTTTACGTTGTTCGCGCTCCAGCGCCTGTTGCAGCCGGACGCCCCGGCCGAATGCGCAGTGCGCGCGCGAACCGATCAGGCACAGGGCCGCCGCATAAATGACAATCATGACGGCGGACACGCGCCATTCCGCGCCACGGGCGAAAAAGCAGGCGGCGACCGGCAGCGCGGAGGGCAACACGAAGGCCGCGACAGTTGGCAGATGGGCGGCATTGACGGCCAATGCACCGGCCCCCATCCCACCGATGACCAGGGCGAGGAAAAGCTGATACGACTCCGATTCCGGAAACAGGATGATGGCGCCCAGTCCCCACGTCACCCCGGTCGCCAGACTTCCCAGGACGCTGAATGTGGGCCAGAACCGGTATGCCTCGCCCTTACCGACAAGACGCAGAAAGCGCCGGCCGCCGATCCATCGTATCGCCGAAACCACGACGATGGCGGCCAACCATTCAAGCGGTGGCCGGGCGCCGGCAACCGGTCCGAGGACGATGGCCGTGAGAATCGCGTTGACCACGTTGACAGCCAGCGTCAGCGGCGCCGCCTGCAACACGGTTCGCAAACGCTCGTATTCTACGAAAGAGGCGTCGGTATCGGTCCGCATGCGAGCACCGGCTGGGTCCGTGATGTTAGGGACTGCCGGACAGGTGATGCGCAAGTGCCAACGATGTCCGCCGATGTTGTATCACAGAAATGTTACCCCATTCGAGCGCCGGCCGGTTGCTACCGTATTGTTGGGGGATGGGGCGGCACGTCCGAAAGCCCTGAATGCAGCGAAGTCGCGTGGTGCCGAATAACGTCGCGGCGGGGACAAATGCGATTCGCCAACTACGCCTTCGCGGGCAGAATACACGACGCGTGGTTGCCATTGGGGTCCATATCGAGAGCCCCGCCGGCGCGCGGACGTTTCGACCGGCCGGGACCTCTGGACGCGCGCGTTCAGCCTACGCTGACAGGTTGGCCCGTTTTCCGGCGGAACCGGATTCGCCGCCGCGATCGCTGTCACCATCGTTGTCAGGCACCGCTTTTGCACCGCCCGCGGGACCGGGAGGCTGCCCCCGGGGCGTCTTCATCGCCATCATGGGCGACATTCCGCCGCTGATCGCACCGATACTGCTCTTACTGTCGTCTCCTTGAGGAAGTGCGGCATTTTTCTGCCGGGTCTCACGTCTCACCATGACTGAATAATGTTAACAAGATGTTAACGGCCGGCGGTTTTTTTCCACTCCTTCGGTTCCACCGCTCCAGTCTGTTCGGTAATCCGGCCATAGGCTTCCGGACGGCGATGCTTGTCGAAAGCGAAGATCGTCGTGCGGCCTAACGTGCAAAGATCCAGGTCACAGTCGGCTGTGATCAGTTCGTCGTCCCAACTCGATGCCATCGCGACGATTTCCCCCTGCGGATTGACGATGATGGAGTGGCCGAACAACTCCGCCCCGTCCTCGATCCCCGCCTTCGCCGTTGCTACCGCGAAACAGGCGTTCTGATAGCAGCCGGCCTGGATCGAGAGGTGGGAGTGAAACACCCGCAGATGATGCGCCTCGAAGCCACCCGCCTCCATGTTCAGGCTGGGGGTGTTATACCCCAGCGCGACCAGTTCGACGCTTTGCAGGCCGAGCACGCGCCAGGCTTCCGGCCAGCGGCGGTCGTTGCAGATCATCATTCCCATGTTGATCCCCTTCAAACCGCCCATCGGGGCTCGGATCACCGGGAAGCCCAGATTACCGACCTCGAAATACCGTTTCTCCAGATGCTGCACAACGCGCTTTGGATCGAATTCGGCGTGGCCTGGAAGATGGACTTTGCGATATTTCAGCAGGACATCGCCTTCGGGTCCGACCAGGATCGATGTATTGAAGCGGCGTTGCCGGACGAGGCCGGTTTCGTCCGCTTCGTGTGCGATCTCCGCGTAGCCCACATGAAAACCGATGCCATACCGGCGCGCGGCGTCGAACAGGGGCGCCGTCTCGTTGGAGGGCATGGCGGCTTCGAACCATGAGTCCGCCTCGGCGACATCTTCGTGGTAGTGACGCGGAAAGAACGTCGTCAGTGCCAGTTCGGGGAACACGACCAGTTCGACGCCGCGTTTGTCTGCCCGTTCCAACAGCCGGACCATGCGTGCGACGGCGGATGATCGGGGTTCGGCTTTCTGGATCGGCCCGAGTTGAGCAGCGCCGACTGTGATGATGCGAGACAACGAAAACACTCCTGTGCCAACGGAGCGAGCATGCCTACCCGACGGTCACCCGTCTATCGGTCGCGGCGATCCAGATGCCGTGGCCGCGACCCGGGGCGGCGTCGTCCGTTGCAGTGCCAGTATCCAGAGACGAACGCCAGCGCCCCGCCACCGCCGGCAGCACGCACAGAAAGCCGATACTTTTTCGGAGGTTCGTCAAAGTGACAGGATCGGCGTTACCGACGAGATAACGTGTCACTGCCCCGGCCGAACCGCAAAGACAACTTGACACGATGGCCATCAGGACCCCGACTGTTTCCGCCGTTGGCATTGCGCGTTTTGCTTCTGACCGGAAATGCCGGTGCGCATCGTGGCCGCAATCATGGGAAGCAACGCGCCGCTAAGCAATCATCCTGACTTGCCGTTCCGCAGCCGCGACACTACGAAGCGGGCACAAGGCCTGATTCGCGGGCCTGGCACCAAGAGAGGCAAGATAATGATCGATCATGACGTACGGGTAAGTCCGTCGAAGGCCGGGCTGAAGCGAGACGACCAACTCGCCTGGAAGATCGCCGGCGTGGCCGTGGATGCGGTCGCGGTGACCGAGGATGTCTCGGCGATGATCATCAACCGCATTATCGACAATGCCTCGGTCGCGATCGCGTCGTCGAACCGTCATGCCATCGTTTCCGCCCGCGACATGGCGCTGGCTCGGCCGAACGCGGCCGGCGCTTCGGTGTTCGGTATGCCGACGGATACGCGCGTCAGCCCGGAATGGGCCGCCTGGGCGAACGGCGTGGCGGTGCGCGAACTGGATATGCACGACACGTTCCTCGCCGCCGATTACTCGCATCCCGGCGACAACATTCCCCCCATCCTCGCCGTCGCGCAGACGCTGGGAAAGTCGGGCGCGGAGCTGATTCGCGGCATCGCGACGGGCTATGAAATCCAGATCGACCTGGTGCGCGCGATTTGCCTGCACGAGTGGAAGATCGATCACATCGCGCATCTCTGCCCCGCCCAGGCGGCCGGCATCGGCACGCTGCTGGGCCTGTCGCAGGAGGTCATTTACCAGGCCGTCCAGCAGGCGGTGCATGTCAGCTTCACCACCCGCCAGTCCCGCAAGGGTGAGATCAGCTCCTGGAAGGCCTACGCCCCGGCACACAGCGGTAAGCTGGCGATCGAGGCCGTGGACCGGGTGATGCGCGGCGAAGGCGCCCCCAGCCCGATTTACGAAGGTGAGGACAGCGTTATCGCATGGATGCTGCATGGCGGCCCGACCGGCCACTACACCGTGCCGCTGCCGGCCCCCGGCGAAGCCAAGCGCGCGATCATGGACAGCTACACCAAGGAACATTCGGCCGAATATCAGTCGCAGGCGCTGATCGACCTCGCGTTCCGCATGCGCGAGAAGATCACGGACTTCGACGCGATCGACAAAATCGTCATCCACACCAGCCATCACACCCACTACGTAATCGGCACCGGTGCCAACGATCCGCAGAAAATGGACCCGAATGCGAGCCGCGAGACGCTCGATCATTCGATCATGTACATCTTCGCGGTGGCGCTGCAGGATGGCTCCTGGCACCACGTCGATAGCTATGCGCCCCAGCGTGCGGCACGCGCCGATACGGTGCGGCTGTGGCACAAGGTCGAAACGACGGAAGATCCGGAATGGACGCGCCGCTATCGCGCGACCGATCCGAATGAGTTGTCGTTCGGCGGCAGCGTCGAGATCTTCATGCGCGATGGCAGCAAGATCGTCGATGAAATGGCCGTCGCCAACGCGCATCCCATGGGTGCGAAGCCGTTCGGCCGCGCTGACTATATCCGGAAGTTCCAGATCCTGACCGCCGGTATCATCAGTTCGGAAGAATCGGACCGGTTCCTGGCAGCCGTGCAAGACCTGCCGAACCTGAAGGCCGGCGAATTGCATCGCTTGAACGTCACGCTGCCAGCGGGCACGCTGCTGGTTGGCAAGCCCGGGATTCTCTGACTCTATTCTCGGCATGGCCCGGTTTGTCCGGGCCAACTGTCGAGGCGCCGGCCGAATGCGTTGGCCCGGAAACGCCGGGCATGAAGTTTTTTATTCCACGTCAGGCGGCTACCGCCGGCTGACGTGGAAATAACAAGGAGGAACCCAAGTGAGCGAGACAACGGCTCTACCAAACCGGGCAAAAAAGGGCGTCGGTCTGTCCGGCGTGACGGCGGGCAATACGGCGTTGTGCACTGTCGGACGCTCCGGCAACGATCTGCACTATCGCGGCTATGACATTCTCGATGTCGCGGATACCTGCGAGTTCGAAGAAATCGCACATTTGCTGGTGCATGGCACGCTGCCGACCCGCGCGGAGCTTGCAGGCTACAAGGCGAAATTGAAGGCACTGCGCGGCTTGCCGATGGCGGTGAAGTTATCGCTGGAGGCGTTGCCCGCCGCGTCGCATCCGATGGACGTGATGCGCACGGGCGTTTCCGCGCTGGGCTGCACGTTGCCGGAAAAGGACGATCAAAATCCGCCGGGTGCGCGCGATATCGCCGATCGCCTGATGGCATGCCTGGGCTCGATGCTGCTGTATTGGTATCACTACGCGCATAACGGCAAGCGCATCGATGTCGAAACCGACGACGATTCCATTGGCGGACACTTCCTGCATCTGCTGCATGGCAAGGCGCCGTCGGAGATGTTTGTTCGCGCGATGCACACGTCGTTGAATCTCTACGCCGAACACGAGTTCAACGCTTCGACGTTCACCTGCCGTGTCGTCGCGGGAACGGGTGCGGACATGTATTCGGCGATCGTCGCCGGAATCGGTGCGCTGCGCGGGCCGAAACATGGTGGTGCCAACGAGGTTTCGTTCGAGATTCAGAATCGCTACGATACACCTGACGAAGCGGAAGCCGATATTCGTAAGCGGATCGAAGCGAAGCAGGTTGTTATCGGCTTCGGCCACGCCGTCTATACGATCTCCGATCCCCGCAACAAGGTGATCAAGGACGTCGCGCGCCGGCTGTCGGAGCATGCCGGGTCGATGAAGATGTTCGATATCGCCGACCGGATCGAATCGACGATGTGGGACGCGAAGAAGATGTTCGCCAACCTCGATTGGTTCAGCGCCATCAGCTACCACATGCTGGGTGTTCCGATGGCGATGTTCACCCCGTTGTTCGTCATCGCTCGCACGTCCGGATGGGCCGCGCATGTCATGGAACAGCGGGTCGATAACAAGCTGATCCGGCCGACCGCCAACTATACCGGGCCGGAAAATCTTAAGTTTGTACCTATCGATCAGCGCGGCTGAGCCCTGTTCGACAGGGTTCCTTGGCCCTGAGATACGAACGAATTCTTGACCGGATTGGAACCGCCGCGACAGCGATGTCGCGGCGGTTTCGTTTTTTCCGTTCGGCGTATGAAACGCAGCGCACGAAAAATTTTTAACCGAATGTTCACCAAAATGGTTGCTTTTTGTTGACATCCATGGACCGCGCGATGGATAGCGGAATCCGTGCTCGTGAATCGGTTCACATGTCTGGCTCGGGAAGTCGATGCGCGGGGACGAACAACAGCAGGACGGTCGATGGACCGCGATCTTGGTACGCCGAAGACGAGTCAAATAAGCACCGGGATAAGTGCCGGGTTGGGGCGTGTGGGCCAGCCGGTTTGCCGATGAAACAAATCCGCCAACGTCTGCCCGGCACACGACTTCAGAAGCGGCTTCGTCCAATGCGCTCGACCATAACGGCCCGTATAACAAGGAGTTTTACAGGTGAGCACTTACGAAACGACGGACGAAACGCTGCGTACCAGACCCCCGGGTGCCCGGGCGATGGCGATCAAGGCAGCAACGAAGAAGGCAGCGAAGAAGCCTGTCGCCAGGACGGCGAAGGCCGCCGCGAAGCCGGCCGCCGTGACAGCCGCGCCGAAGAAAACGGCAGTGAAAAAGGCTTCTGCCAAGGCCGCGCCCGGGAAGGCAACCGTGGCGAAAGCAATTGCGAAGACTGCTGCAAAGAAAGCCACACCGAAGAAGGCGGCTGGCAAGAAGGTTGCTCCAAAGGCATCGGCTGCCAAAGCAGCACCGAAGAAGGCCGTTTCCAGGAAGGCTGCTGCCAGGACGGTCGCATCAAAGCCGGCAAAGGCCGCGCGGAAGAAGGTCATTGCAAAGAAGGTTGCGGCGAAGGCCCCTGTCGCGGTGAAGGCAGCGACAAAGCAGACGGCGAAGAAAGCCGTTGCGAAGAAGCCAGGTCGTAAGATGAAGGTTATGGCATCGGCACAAGCCGCCGAATCGACCGGCGCTGGCAGCGAAAGCTGATACCAGCGGCCGACTGTTTCGGCTGATTAACGCCATGGCGGGCGCGGGTCCGCCATGCACCGATGCCTCTCCGTCTCGGCAACGCTTGGCCGGTGTCTGATCTGTGGCGCTTCGTGATGAATCTTGGCGCAAAAGCCAGTCCGCAAACAAGGAAACATTTATCACGAGGCATACGAAGACTCCACGAAGTGCCACGGAGGAACAGCAGCCTTCGCTTTAGCAAAATGGACGCCGTCATGGCCCGCGAAGACGCGGCCCGGTTGCCAACGGAGCTGGAGGACAGATTTTTTGCGTTTACTGTTAACCGAACGTTGTCAGCAGATCATCCACCTGTGCGGCGGTCAGCAGCCGCGGCGACTGCCCGCGTAACATCAGAAACAGCTTGGCGGCTTCTTCCAATTCCTCAGCCGCATACACCGCGTCGGTCAGCGTCTTGCCCGAAACCACAGGCCCATGATTTGCCAGCAGGATCGCCCGGGCATCGCGGGCTGCCGCATGGATTGCCGGCTCCATCGCCGCATCGCCGGGACGATAATACGGAACGACCGGCATTGTCCGGCCAACCCGCATGACGAAATACGGGGTCAGCGGCGGGATCGGATTGGATTGATCGACGTCTGACAGACACGACACCGCCGTCGCCTGCGTGGAGTGCAGATGCACAACCGAACCGGCGTCATCGCGCGCCTGATAGAAGGCGCGATGCATAAAGACTTCCTTCGACGGTTTGTCGCCGCCGATGTGCTGAAAATTCCGGTCCAGTTTCGACAGCCGGTCGGGGTCGAGTCTGCCCAGACTCGAATTGGTCGGCGTCATCAGGTAGCCGTCCGGCAGGCGCACGCTGATGTTGCCAGCGCTGCCAACAGAAAAGCCGCGGGCGAACAGGCTGGCGCCGAATTCGCTGAGCAGGACACGGGTGGCGGCTTCGTCCATGGCTCAGCCCTCCAGACCGTGGAACGCTTTCAGGAAGAAATCGGTGGCGCCGAAGTTGCCCGACTTCAACGCCAGCATCAGGTCGGCGCCGCTGCCCGAGGCGAGCGTCCACGGCACGCCGGGATCGATCTCAGCCCCGATGCGCAGGCTACGTACGCCAAGCCGTCCCACGACCGCGCCAGACGTTTCTCCGCCTGCCACGACCATCTTGCGTACGCCACGCGCGACCAGTCCTTCCGCGATCAGGGCGACGGCCTCCTCGACCAATGCGCCTGCCTGCTCGCGGCCTAATCGCTCTTGCAGCGCCGCGACTTTCTCAGGCGGCGCCGAAGCGGCGATCACCACCGGCTTGTCGCCGATCTTGTCCGATGCCCAGGCCAGTGCGGCTTCGCTCAACGCTACCGCGTCGGGTGTCGCCAGCGCATCGAGTTCGAACACCGGCAGATGCCCGCGCGCGAAACCAAGCTGTGCCAGGGTCGCGCGCGAACACGATCCGGCTACCACGGCGCAGGCGCCGTCGATCCGGGGCAACGCCCCCGGGTCTCCGGCGTCCGCCAACAATCCCGCGCGGCGGAAATTCCCCGGTAATCCCATGGCAACGCCCGACCCACCGGTGATCAGCGCATGGTTGGCGGCGGCTTCGCCGATCGCAACCAAATGCGCATCGGTGATCGCATCGACGATGGCGTAGCGGCGGCCGCGTTCCTTGAGTTCGGTCATGGCATCGCGGATCGCGTTGGCACCCCGATCGACAGTGACGAACGGCACGAGGCCGACCGTGCCCTCCGACTGATGCGACAGGACGCGCACCAGATTGGCGTCGGTCATCGGAGTCAGCGGATGGTTTTCCATGCCGCTTTCATTCAGCAGGCTGCCGGCGACGAACAGATGGCCTTGATAGACGGTGCGGGCGTTGGTCGGGAACGCCGGGCAGGCCAGGGCGAAACCGCAGTCGAGCGCGTTCACCAAGGCGTCGGCGACCGGTCCGATGTTGCCCTGCGGCGTGCTATCGAAGGTCGAGCAGTACTTGAAAAAGAATTGTCGAGCGCCAGCCGCCTGTAGCCACTTCAGCGCGGCCAGGGATTCGTCGATGGCCTCACGGGCCGGCGCGGTGCGTGACTTCAGTGCGACGACGATTGCGTCCACATCGGGGATCGGCATGTCGGCGGGTGGCACGCCGATCAGTTGCATCGTTCGCATGCCGCCACGCACCAGCATGGAGCAAAGATCCGTGGCGCCGGTGAAATCGTCGGCGATGGCCCCTAGTAACATTGTCCGTCTCTCCTGTTTAGTCCGCCGGCTCGACGGCTAAGTCTTGTCCGCCAGAACTTTGCCCAGTTGAGCGGCCTGTTCGTTCCAGGACGGTAGCGACTGCCCCGATTGCCATGCGATCTCCGCCATGTCGTGGCGCAGTGCCCGATCGAAGATCAGCCGCCGCATGGCCTTGGATAATTGCTCGATGTCGCCGGGGGCGCAGACCACGCCCGCCTCGGGACCAACCAGGGTTGGCACGGCACCGACGTTCGAAACGGCGACCGGCAGGCCTCGGCGCAGCGCTTCGGCGATGGCCACGCCATAACCCTCGAAATACGATGTCAGGGCGAACAGGTCGCTTTGCGCCCACAGCGCGTCCGTTACGTCATCCGTGAAGTGAATCCGTTGCGCGAGGCCCAGTTCCTCGGCCAGCGCGCGCAGCCCATGCGCATGCACCGGATCGCGGCCGGCGGAACCGGCGATGGTGAGGTCCCAGTCAAGATCGCACAACCGGCCGAGGGCATGTAACAGCACGTCATGGCCTTTGCGGGCGATCCGCGCTCCGACCGACAGGATCTGGCACCCGGGTCCGGCGGACCCGTGGCTGCGCGGCAGGATGTCGATGCCGGGGATCACGACACTGATATGGTCACGCGCCACGCCGAAATCCCGCGTCAGGCGCTCCGCCGTTTGGTCGCTGGTCGTCACCAGCCGCCGGACTTCCTGGAACATCCCGGCCTCGGTCACATGCAGGCGTTCGGCCACGTCCGCCGGCACGCCGGTTTCCAGCGACGCCGGATGGTGGATCAGCGCGATCACCCGGTGCAGCGGCAACCCGGCGAAGGCCGGCAGCGCCAACCCGTCGATCAATTTCACGCTGTCGGCCGGAAGCGCCGCCCACACGGTTCGGGCGGCATAGATGGCGGCCTGATCGGCGTCGGGCAGGCGGCCGTCGAGTTCGACGACCTGAACCTCGTGCCTTAACACGCGCAAACCCTCCGCCATGCGGCGATCGTAAGTGTGGCCGCCGGAAGCCGTGGTGAGCGGGCCGGGAACGATAAGGCAAACATGCATCCGCGAGTCTTAGCAGGTTTCCGCCGGTAGTCACCCGGCCACGACAGTGTTTTTGCCGGCAGGCGTTTGCTTTCCACCGGTGGTCATCCGGGTCGGATGTGCGTTAGTGATACATCCTCGACCAGGGAGACTTCCATGCCGGCCCCAATCCAATCGACTCTCGCTGCCCTCCTGGACCATGTCGATGCCAATCTGCCGGCATCTCGGGATCGCCTGTTCGATCTGCTGCGCATCAAATCTGTCAGCGCCCAGCCGGCGCATGCGACGGACTGCCTGAAAGCGGCGGAGTGGTGGCGCGATCAACTGATGGGCCTGGATTTTGAGGCATCCGTTCAGCCCACCGCCGGTCATCCCGTCGTCGTTGCCCATTGTGGCGGAGCGCCCGGCTACACAGGCCCGCACATCCTGTTCTACGGCCATTACGACGTGCAGCCGGTCGATCCGCTGGCGCTCTGGCACAGTGATCCGTTCGACCCGCAACTGGTCGATGGCCCGCGTGGCAAGCGCTATGTCGCGCGCGGCGCGGTGGACGACAAAGGCCAGTCGGTGATGTTCCTGGAAGCCCTGCGCGCCTGGCACAGCGTTGGCGGCGGCATTCCGGCCCGCATCACGGTGCTGATCGAGGGTGAGGAGGAAGTCGGTTCGGTCAGCCTCGACCCGTACCTGCGGGCGAACAAGGCCGATCTGGTCGCGGACGTGGCGCTGATCAGCGACACCGGTATGTGGGATGTCGAGACGCCTGCGATTACGACTCGCCTGCGCGGCATGACCTATGCCGAGGTGACGTTGAAAGCCGCCAATCGCGACCTGCACTCCGGGCTTTATGGCGGGTCGGCGCTGAATCCGATCAACGCCCTGACCAAAATTCTGGGACAGCTTCAAGACGAAACCGGGCGCATCCAGTTGCCCGGCTTCTACGACAACATAAAACCCATCTCGAACTCCCAACGCGCCCAGTGGGATGCGCTGGGTTTTGACGAAACGGCGTTCCTGGCCGGCATCGGACTGACGGCGCCAGTCGGCGAACGCGGATACTCGGCGCTGGAGCGGCTGTGGGCGCGTCCGACCGCCGATATCAACGGCATCTGGGGTGGCTATACCGGCGCCGGCAGCAAGACGGTGATCGCGTCGGAGGCGTCCGCCAAAGTGTCGTTTCGGTTGGTGCCCGGTCAGGACCCGGATGCGGTGATGGACCAGTTCCGGCGGTTCGTGTTGGATCGGTTGCCGCAAGGCGCGACCGCGACCTTCGCCGATTTCGCCCGAGCGCCGGGGATGGAGATCAATGTCGATAGCCCGCACGTGCGGGCGGCTTTAGCGGCGCTTCAGGACGAATACGGCAAGCCGGCGCTGCTGATGGGCTGCGGCGGGTCGATCCCGGTGGTGACGTCGTTGCGTTCGATACTGGGGTTGGACTCGATCCTGATGGGATTCGGGCTGGACGACGACCAGATTCACAGCCCGAACGAGAAGTTCGAGGAAGTGTGTTTTCATCGCGGCATCCGGTCACATGTGCGGCTGCTGGCGAAGTTCGCGGGCGGGTAGGCGGCGCTAATAGCCGAAAGGGTTTGCCGTCCGTTTGCTCCAATCGATGAGACCGTGGTCCTTGACCACTTCCATGGCGTCGGGACCGTCCGGATCGCAGAACACCACTTTGGTTGGTGATCGGTGCTGGGGATCAATGACTAAGCGTTCCGCCATGTGGCGGAACTCGACGTCGAGGATTGGACAAAGTAACGCCGGATACTGTCGGACCCGATCAACCCGCACGTATCACTTATCCAGCCAGACATCGTCCCAGCGCCAGCCATTATAAATGCTGTTCACCATGATCGTCATGTTCTTCACGTAAGGATGCCAGCAGGCGGCGGCGACGTCGTGGTAGATGATCGGCCGCACCACATCGTCCGCCAGCTTGCGCTCGATGTCCCACACGATCGCCTTGCGTTTGGCGACGTCGGTTTCCATTGACTGGAGGTCGAATTCCTTCTCCAGCTCCCGGTTGCAATACGCGGTGTAGTTGCGCAACGATCCGCAGGCGTAGTTCTCGTAGAAATTCTGATCCGGATCGTCCAGCGAACTGCCGGTCTGGTTTACTCCGATCGCATAGTCTTTTTTGAACACCCGGCTGTAGAACTGAGGCGTATCGACGACGTCCAACTCCGCATCAATGAACACCTGCTTCAACTGGTCGTTCATGATCAGCGCCGGATCGCGAAACGTATTGATGTTGCGCGTGAAAATCTTCGTCTTCAGCATGTTGTCGGGGCCATATCCCAGCTTTTTCATAATCGCGCGCGCCTCCTCGCGGTTCTTCGCCACATCCGGGCCATAGCCGGTCAGCGTGTGCAGCACCTCGTCCGGCATGCCCCACACGCCCTCGGGCGGCGGCAGCATCGATGCGCCGATGCGCCCCTGACCTTCGTTGATAATGTCGTTGAACGCCTTGCGGTCGATTGTCAGCGCCACCGCCCGCCGCAGGTCCGGGTTATCGAACGGCGGCGAGTCCCGGTTGATGATCAGATTGGTGTTGACGTTGGTGCGGCGCAGTTCGCACTGCGCCTCGGGGTCCTGCTTTTTGATATCGCGCAGCAGAGGCACCAGCACATCCGTCGGGTACGTCATATCGAACGTTCCGGAAATGAAACCGAGCATCCGTGTCGCCCGGTTTGGCACAATCTGATAAACGATCGCGTCCAGATATGGCAGGCCGGGTTTCCAGTAATCCGGATTGCGCTCCAGCCGCATGCTCTCGTTCAGTCGGTATTCGACAAATCGGAACGGTCCGGTGCCGATCGGTTTGGTCCGCATCGCCGCGGATGAGACATGGCACGGGTAAACCGGCGACCACCCCGACGCCAGCAGTGCAACGAACGAGGGTTGCGGCCGTTTCAGGTGAAACGTAACCTCGGTGTCGCCGTTGACGGTGATCTCCTTCAGGTTGGTCCACCAGGTCTGCCGCGGGCTTTTCCGAATCTTGCCCGGCGCCAGACCGGACACCATGTCCCAGGTGCATTTGACATCGGCGCTGCTGAACGTCTTGCCGTCATGCCATTTCACGCCCGAACGCAGTGTGAATGTCAGGTCCGTTCCATCCTTGCTCCAGGTCCAGGCGCTGGCCAGTTCCGGGCGGATGGTGTCCAGGCTGTGCTGCGCCACATGCTGATCGAAGATCACAAGATTGTTGAACATCGGCATGAACGGGATGACGACCGAGGCCGTCGCCTCCTCCTGAATCGAGGGGCTGGGCGGACTGTCGATATGCGATACGGTCAACGTGCCGCCGTGCTTTTGCGCCAGGGCGGACCCGCCGGCCAGCAGCGTGGCCATGGCAAACCAAACGATCATGCGGCGCATCGGCCGTTCTCCCCCTGTCGCCGGCCGGGTTTTCCCGATCCGGTGACAAGGCTGCGCCGTCCGGGGGCAAAGAAGCAAGCGCGGCGATATGTTCTTGTTTTGTACGTTTAGCCGGTGTAGCCTGCCGGCATGTTTGATGTGCCCCCCGAGCCTGTGTCCGACGATGAGGTGGAAGCCGTCCTGGCGGCCGCGTTGCGGTCCTCCGGAGGTCAACTCACCCGCCCGACAGAATGCTTCATGGCCACCGCCTCCGCTCGGCATTTGGTGGACCGGCTGGCGCTGGCGGGCCTGCGGGTGGTACGCTTTCCCGACCGGCGTTTGACGTAAATGAGGGACGCGACTTCGTCCCGGGCGGCGCATGGTGACTGTGCCGGGATTTGTGGCTTTAGGACGCGCGGCGTTAACCCATTCCGCGCGATTTCGGTATATGCATGCCGAGGCGAAGCGCCCCCGACTCGGGCAATTTCGAAAAAACTCAGGTATCTCCAGGGATTAGAAGGTAGGCGAAGATGGCAGGTTCAGTGAACAAGGTGATCCTGGTGGGCAATCTCGGGAAGGACCCCGAGGTTCGCAACACCCAGGCTGGCTCCAAGATTTGCAATTTGACGATTGCGACCAGCGAAACCTGGAACGACCGCACCTCCGGTGAACGCAAGGAGCGCACCGAATGGCACCGGGTTGTGATTTTCAACGAGCGGCTCGTTGATGTCGCCGAAAAATACCTGCGCAAGGGGCGTAAGGTTTATCTCGAGGGCGCGCTCGAAACTCGCAAATACACCGATGCGTCCGGCCAGGAAAAATACACCACCGAGGTGGTGCTGAAGAATTTCCGCGGCGAACTGGTGCTGCTGGACAGCAACCGTGATGAGGGTGGTGGTGGCGGCTACGGTGGCGGGGCGTCCGAGGGCGGCGGCGGGGGTGGTGGCAGCAGTTACGCGCCGCGCGAGCGGGCTCCGGCAGCGTCTCGGCCGGCCAGCGGTGGCGCCAGGGGCGGCGGGTCTGGCGGTCCGTCCTGGGATGCTCCGAAGGGTGGCGATCTGGACGACGAAATCCCGTTCTGACGGTTGACGGCGCAGGCCGTTGTCCGATCCAGTTCTTCCACGAACTCGGGACGCGGCGCTGCGAGTTGCCGGATCGCCCGATCAGCGCCGAGATGCCTTGGCGCTGATCGACAGTCGTCTGGCTGAAGCTAACGCCGATGAAGCGCGAGCGTGGCTATCGGTGCGTGCCGAAATTGTGCGCCAGGAGGCCTATCGCGAAGATCTGAAGCATCTTCGTGCGATCGAGAAATGGGGTATGGTCGCAAAGTTCGGTCTGTCGGTTGTGGCAATAGCCGCCGGATCGGGACTGGCAGTTGCGGAGGCCGGATTACCGGCGTTTCTCTGTTTGGGGGCTGGCCTTTACGGTCTGGCGCCAAATTTTGTCGATCAGATCGTGAAGCGGCTTGGCCATGGAGGTAACAAGAATGATTAGAGATCGCGTGCCTCTCGTGGTGGCGGCTAGCTTGGCCGTCATCGTGTCCTGCTTGTTCTTTATCGTTTCCCGCACCGCTTTGAGCCGGGAAATGGCCGAAGCAGCGATGATGCTTGTGGGACTGTCGGCGGTTGCCACACTGGCGGCGCTATCCAGCTACCTGCAAGGAACCCGGCGGCTGCCGTTGATACAGATCGCCTTCGATGAAACCAATACACGCAGGACTTTAAACAAACTGATCATGCCCGACTATCGGGAGATTCAACATACAGGCATCGATAAAGAGGGGCGGTGGGGGCCAACGTCCGATGATCTGTTAACCCAGGATCCGGTTTTGGCACTTGCCAAGCTTCGAATCGATATCGAGCGTGAGCTTCGTCGGATCGCATTTGATCGGGGATTAAAAACTGATCATTACGCGATGACCGTTCGCTTTCTTCTGACCATGCTGGCGGAACGCGGCGTCATCAAGGCGGATATAGTCGCGACGATTGAGGATCTGCTGCCCGTCTGTAACCAGGCGATTCACGGCGGAGAAGTCACATCGGAGGTCGCACGATCTGTTCTCAATGTCGGCGCCGACTTGTTGACCGTCCTTTACCTGATTTAAGCAGGACGCTCTCCCGGGAGACACCTGATACGGGGCCACTGCGCTAACCCGGTTCGCGCAAAACCCCGGGATCGGAGCCTAAGCACCAATCTTGCCGATCCCGGGTGCCGCGGTTGTGTCCTACGGCAACAGGACCGTGCTGCCCGTGGTCTTGCGCGCTTCCAGCGCAATATGGGCCGCGGCGGCATCCTTCAGCGGGAAGGTCTGGTTGACCTGGATCTTCACCGCCCCGCTGCCCACCACATCGAACAGATCGGCGGCCACTCGCTCCAGATCGCTCCGCTTCGCGGTGTAGGTGACCAGGGTCGGCCTGGTCAGGAACAGGCTGCCTTTGGCGGCCAGAACGCCGATATCGACCGGCGGCACCGGACCCGAGGCGCTGCCATAGCTGGCCATCAAACCGAGCGGCGCGAGCGAGTCGAGGCTGGCGGTGAAGGTGTCCTTACCGACGCTGTCATAAACGACGGGCACCATGGCGCCACCCGTGATGCGCTTCACGTCCGCCGCCAGCGTGGCATGGCCGATCAGCGCGTGGGAGGCTCCGTTCGCGAGGGCCAATGCGGCTTTTGCCTCATTGGAGACAACCCCGATGACCGTCGCGCCGAGGTGTTTCGCCCACTGGCACAGAATCAGTCCGACGCCGCCGGCCGCCGCATGCACGACGATGGTGTCGCCAGCCTTCACGGCATAGGTTCGGCGCAGCAGGTACTGCGCGGTCATGCCCTGCAGCATCATCGCCGCGCCGGTTTGGAAGCTGATGTTGTCCGGCAGCTTGACCAGCCGATCCGCCGGTATCGCACGCTCGGTCGCATAACCGCCGATCGGGCCGGCGTAGGCCACGCGGTCGCCAACGGCGACGCTGGTGACATTGGCACCGACGGCGAGAACCGTGCCCGCACCTTCCTGGCCGATAATCAACGGCATGTTCGGCGCTTTGTACAGGCCGGTGCGGAAATAGACGTCGATGAAGTTCAGCCCGATCGCTTCATGCTTGATCAAAGCTTCGTTCGGGCCGGGTTCGGGAGTCGGGACGTCCTCCCACAGCATGACCTCCGGGCCGCCGTTGGCGTGGATGCGGATTGCCTTTGTCATGTCGTATCTCCCTGAGAAGAGTGGGTCATAAGGTTCGGTTCGAATCTTCAAAACCGAGCAACCAGCATTTGGTTGTCGATCCGTCACCACCGGCATAGCCGCCGACGCGCCTCGCCGCAACAACCCGATGGCAGACGCTGATCGTATGTGGGCCGTTGGCTTGCCTGGTGGACCACGCGCTGCCGCTGGTCTCCGCGTAGACGGCGATATCTCCCACCGGCGAATAAAGCGAAAGCTGCGGCACGGACGATCGTCCCCAATGGATTGAGGAGGATGCGAAGCCCGGTCCGGGGCGGCTGTCAAGGGCGTTGGCGTTTCGTGCCGCCGCTCGGATACCATCCGGATCGGTGGGTTCGGGAACCTTTCTGGCGGTAAAGTGGCGGGTTAATCTCACACGGATCGGAACAGGACTCGGCCGACACGGGGGCGGCCACGACGATCAAAGAGAATGCTTCGCTTATTGCGCCGCTTATCCTACTGCTTATGGGGTTCACCCCGGTTCATCGAGTGGTGATTGTAACGCGGTCCGTAGCTCGCGGTTGCAACCCCCTCGCGACGCTCTACAGTCATAAATCGAACAAGACAGCGGGCTATCCGCTGCATCGATAGGGGGAGCTTTCATGCCAAAATTCGGAAGACGGGCATTTTCCGGCACGGTTCTGGCAGCGCCGCTGGTGTTCAGCGCGACGCGCGCCCGGGCCGCTGAATTCGTCTTCAAATACGGCAACAACGTCCCTGAGACCTATCCGCTTAACGTGCGGGTGGGGCAGGCGGCGGAGCGGATACGCAGCGCGACGAATGGCCGCTTCGATTTGCAGATATTTCCGGCCGGCCAGTTGGGCACCGACACCGACATGCTGTCGCAGGTGCGCTCCGGGGCGATAGACTTCTACACCGCCTCCGGCCTGGTGCTGTCCACGCTTGTCCCGCTGACCGCGATCAACGCGCTCGGTTTCGCCTTCAGGGATTACAGCCAGGTCTGGCCGGCAATGGACGGCAAGCTGGGAGCGCTGATCCGCGCGAAGATTGATGCGGCCGGTCTGCATGCGATGGACAAGATTTTCGATATCGGATTTCGCGAAGTCTCGTCGAGCACGCATCCCATTACCAATCCGGATAGTTTCAAGGGCTTCAAGGTTCGAATCCCACCAAGCCAACTCGGCGTTTCCATGTTCAAGGCGCTCGGTGCCTCGCCCGCGACGCTGAACTTCGCGGAGGCTTACACCGCACTGCAAACGCATGTGGTGGACGGGCAGGAAAATCCGCTGTCGATTATCGATACGGCGAAGTTCTCGGAAGTCCAAAAATACGTCTCGATGACGAACCACATGTGGGACGGTTACTGGATGCTGTGCAACGGGCGTTCGTGGAAGGGCCTACCCGAAGACATCCAGGCGGTGGTCACGCGTGAACTGAACCGTGCGGCCGAGGAAGACCGCGCGGATATCGCCGCACTGGATGCGTCGCTGAAAGCCAGGCTGGAGTCACAGGGGATGGTCTTCAACACCCCGGACCCGGAGCCGTTTCGCGCGATTCTGAAACGGGATGGCTTCTACGATCAGTGGCGCAAGACGTTCGGTGAGGATGCGTGGCAGGTGATGGAGTCCTATGTGGGGCGTTTGACCTGAACAATCCTATCCCGCCCCATACCCCCAGCAAACCTCGGCCGGCAGGGCGACCGTGACCGCATCGCCAACCGCATGGCGGATGCTGCTGCCGACTTCCAGCGCCTCGATCGTCTGGCCCAACAGACTGACCTCGTACACCGTCTGCGTGCCCTGATAGTTCCGCGACGTGACCCGCCCGGGAAACTGATTCGGCCCGGCGTTCGCCGGTTCCAGCAGCACATTGTCCGGCCGCAACGCCACGCTCACCGCGGAGCCGGGCGCCGTGTCACCGGCCAGACGCACGATCAGCGTCTCGCCCGCGACGGCAACCTCGCCCCGCGCATCCTCCCGAGACACCAACCGCCCGGCGATCACATTCGACGCGCCGGTAAATCCCGCAACGAAGATGTCGGCCGGCCGGTTATACAGCTCGTCCGGTGCGGCCAACTGAAGCAACAGCCCGTCTCGCATCACGCCGATGCGGTCTCCCAGCACCACGGCCTCTTGCTGGTCGTGTGTCACGTACAGCGCGGTCAGCCCGACCCGCTTGATGATGCGCCGCAAATCGTCGCGCAGCCGTAACCGCAACTGCGCGTCCAAATTCGACAGCGGCTCATCCAGCAGCAGGATTTGCGGTTGATAGACCATGCTGCGAGCCAGCGCGACACGCTGCATCTGGCCACCGGACAACTGGGTCACCGGGCGATCGGCGTAGGCGGACAGTTCCACCAGCGACAACGCTTCCTCGATAAACCCTGCCTGCTCGCTGCGCTTCACCCCGCGCGCCTTCAACGGATAGGCAACGTTCTGCCGCACCGTCATGTGCGGCCACACCGCATACGACTGAAACACCATCCCCAAATTCCGCGCCCGGGGAGGCACCAGCACGCCGGCCTGGGGATCGGTGTACATCGTGCCGCCAATCGCGATGCGACCGGATGTCGGATGCTCTAACCCGGCAACGCAGCGCAGCGTCGTTGTCTTGCCGCAGCCCGACGGACCCAGCAGTACCACGATCTCGCCGGCGGCGATGGTGAACGACACATCGTCGATCGCGGCTTTCGCCAGCGGCGTACCCTTGGTCGGGGGAAAGACTTTCCGAAGATTTTCGACGCGCAGTTCGGCTGACATTACTGGCGGTATCCGTAAATCTTGTTCCAGTCATCCACCCACGCATCGTGCAGTGTCTCGAAGTCCTTGAATTTCGGCGTCCACAGTTTGTCAGTTTTCGGATCGAAGATCGGGACCTGGATCGGCGGATTGCGCATCGCCGTCACGTTGCCCTGGTCGCGGATCGACGCGATCTGGCCGTCATCCGACAGCATCCAGTCCATCCACAACCGAGCGGCATTGGGGTGTTTGGAGGCGGCGGCGATGCCGGTGCCATAGGGGGTGATGGGGATTCCCTCGGTCCCATAGGTCATGTCGATCGGCGCGCCGTCTTTCTTTTTGCCATAGACGATGCTCATCAGGATCGGACCCATCGCGACCTCGCCACGGATCACCGCGTCGCACAGCGGCGCGTTGGATGGGAACAGTTTGGGTTGCGTGGCGGCCTGCCGCGCCCAGTAGTCCTCACCCAGCACCTGACGCTCAAACATGATGCGGGTCCAGGTGGTGCCGCCGGACGCGGCGATGACCTGGCCGATCTTGCCGCCGGTGTACTCCGGCTTGCACAAATCCGACCAGGTCTTGGGCGGGTTGCTGACGATCTCCGGGTTCCAGGCGATGCACCAGGCCGGGGTGGTGGTGGGCCACAGCTTCGGCGAAACCAGCGTATCCGGCATATAGTCCGCGGCGTTCGGCGGCGCGTAGTCGGCGAACAGCTCCTCGATCGACTTGGCCTGACCGCGATCGGAGTGGTCGATCACGTCGGCTTCCAGCTTGTTCGACGCCGCCTCGGTGCGGATTCGGGTGATCAACTGGCCACCGGAGGCGCGCACCATGCTGACCCGGATGCCGGGGAAGGATTTGTTGAAGACGTTGATCGTCTCCTGCACCACTTCGGTCAGCGATGCGGTGTAGAGCACCAGCGCGCCTTCCTTGTTCGCGGCCGCAAGCAACGCCGGGTCGGGGGTAAACGGCTTCGCCGCGCGGGCGGGTCCGAAGCGGGCGATCAGGCCGAGTGACGCCAGTGAGGCGATCGATTGGCGGCGGGTCAGATTCATAAAACGGTTCCTCAGCCGGTTCGGACCGGACCCGTCGGCGTGGCGCCGCGGGAAATCCGGTTGGTTATTGTGATCAGCGCGCCCAGCAGCACCATTTGCACGAGGCTGAAAGCAGCCGTGATGCCGATGTTGCCGCCCTCGTAATAGCCGAGGAGCTGCACCGCCATGACCATCGTGCCGCTGGAATACAGGAACAGCGACGATCCCAGCTCGCGGATGGCGAGGATGAACAACAGCGTCATGGCGGCGACGACGCCGGGCCGGGCCAGCGGCAGGACGATGGAGGCGATGGTGCCGACGGTGCCGCGGCCGCAGATCCAGGCCGCCTCTTCAAGCTCGCGATGAATTTGCATCAGCGATGTGGACAGAACTTTGACCGTGTCGGGCATGAAGCGGGCGACGAACGCGAAGGCCAGGATCCACAGCGTGCCGTAAATGCCGATCGGCAGTCCGATCCACGCCCACAGATAGGCGACACCGATCACCAGGCCGGGGATGGCGACCGGGATCGTCGTGATGATGTCGATCGACCGGCGCCACGGTGCTCTGGACCGTGTCACGGTATAGCCGATCGCGAAGGCCAGGATGCCTCCAACGATCGCGGTGATCACCCCCACTTTCATCGAGTTGATAATCGAGGTGATCGTCAGCGGATTGTCGAACATCTTGATGAAATGCTGCCAGCCGTATTGTTTGGCATCGAACAGCGAGGGAATATCCCGGATAAACAAAAATTTCCGGAACGCCGCGATCAACAGCGCGATCGACGGCAAAATCACCACCACGATCAGATAGACGATGGCCAGCGCCAGCGTCAGGAAGCGCCACGGCCCCAGGTTCAGCGGCCTCGGCCGGAACGCCTTGCCGGCAACGGTGGTGTAGCTGCGTCCGGACAGCACTTTCTGCTGCATCCACACCAGGAAACCGGTTACGATCATCAGGATCACCGCCACGGCGGCGGCGGTATTGTACAGCGGCGGCGACCACGCGGTCAGGGCGAAAATGTAAGTGGTCAGCAGTGAAATATTGGCCGGCGCGCCCAGCACGGCCGGCACGCCGTAAATACCCAGCATCACCACGAACGACAGCAGCATCCCGGAGATGATCGCCGGTAAAATCAACGGAAACGTCACGGTCGCCATGGTGCGCAACGCGCTGGCGCCGGAAATCTCGGCGGCTTCCTCCAGCGACGGGTCCATGTTTTTCAGCGCGGCGGCGGTGAACATATAAACGTAGGGCGCGTAGTAGATACCGAACACGAAGATCATGCCGGGCATCGTGTAAAGATCGATGTGAAACGGAATCCCGGCCTTGGCTGCCAACAGGTTCAGCAGGCCGGTCTTGGGCGAGCCGAGGATACTCCACGCCACGCCCGCGACGAGAGGCGGGACGAACAGTGGCAACATGCCGGCGCTGGCGATCAGGCCTTTGCACGGCGTGTTGGTGCGCACCACGACCCAGGCGAACGACAAGCCGATCAGCACCGCCACGATCGTGCCGCCACCGCAGGCGATCATCGAATTCGCCAGCGCGTTGCCGACATTGGGATTGGTTGCGACGGTCAGAAAATTGCTGAGCGATAAATCCGCGAAATGGTAACCCTCGACCACCGGATTCGTGGTCGTCAGCGCGCCGATGAGAAGCATCGCCGTGGGATACAGAACCAGGAACGCCAGGATGACGATCAGCAAACCCGACCACGCCGTCGGCAACCAGCGCCGTTCGGCATGCCGGTTTGGAATTGCCACAGTCAGGCTTGGGGCCTGTGCATCCAATTGTAGGTCCTCCCGGGACGTGCGTTGGTGACCGTGTCACACGCCGCGCCGGGAAGTGCAACGGCCCAAAACACGAATGGGACCCGTCCGCTTGCGCGGTCCGGGTCCCATCGGTCACAGGCGGTGGTTGGCAACGGGGGAGGATGCGTTTCCGAACCGCCCGTAAGGGGAGTTATGACTTCGCCGGTTCAACGGTTTTCGACGGCACGTTGGCTTTGGCGTGATGCGAGATGACCGGGTTGGACCCGTGCACTTCGGTCTTCACGGCAGGCACTGGTGTCTTTACGTCGGACTTGGCCGGTTGGATCACCTTCGCCGTCGCGGTGGTGGCGATTTTTCCGGTCACCGGCGCCGTCGCCGTAACGGCGGGCGTGGCGGTCGCGGGCGCAACGCTGGTCACGGTCGTCGGCGCGGTGGCCTTGGCCGGGGCTGCATTCTGCTGAGCGAAGGCGCTGAGCGGCAGGATCGCCAGGGTGGTGGCGACGATCAGGCTGGAAATGCGCGTCATGGTCTTGTTCCTATCGCCGGGGTGTGTCTTCGGTTGGTCCCGGCTGAGGAGGATATGACCCCATAATTGTGACGCCGCCGCGATGCAGGCGCGGCGGAAATGCGGCGAACGATGCTATTTCGCATTAAATATCGGACACCTTCGCAAATGCTCGCGACAGTGGGACAGTGCGGGTCATCAACTCATGGGAAACGTCGATGCCACTGTCTGGAGTCAAGGTCCTCGACCTGACGCGCGTTCTGTCCGGTCCGTTCTGTACTGCCTTGCTGGGCGACATGGGCGCCGACGTGATCAAGGTGGAGGCACCCGAAGGTGACTCGGTGCGCGGCCAGGGCGCGATCAAGGACGGGTTGTCGTGGTATTTCGCCCAGTTCAACCGCAACAAGCGCTCCATCCGGCTGGACATGCGCAAACCGGAGGCCAAGGCGATCCTGGGCCGGTTGATCGAGCGGTCGGACGTACTGGTGGAAAATTTCCGCCCCGGCGTCCTGGCGCGTCTGGGGTTCGACGACGTTCGGCTGAAGGCGCTGCGGCCAAGCCTGGTGACATGCTCGATCAACGGCTTCGGCAGCACCGGGCCCTACAAGGACCGCCCGGCGTTTGACTTCATCGCCCAGGCGATGAGCGGCTTCATGAGCGTCAACGGCGGACCCGACGATCCGCCGCTGCGCTCCGGCTTGCCGATCAGCGATCTGGTGGCCGGGTTGTATGCGGCTTTAAGCATCGCCGCCGCGGTGCCGCACGCGCGGGCGACCGGGCGAGGGCAGCGGGCGGAGGTCAGCCTGACCAACGGCATGGTCAGCCTGCTGTCCTTCATCGCGTCCAACTACTTCGCCACCGGAACGGCGCCCGCCCGCAGCGGCAACGACCATCCGATCGCCGCGCCTTACGGATTGTTTCCCACCCGAGACGGCCAGATCGCCCTGGCGCCGCCGGACAATGCGTTCTTCGGCCGTCTGGTGGATGTGCTGGGCGAGCCGGGGCTGAAGACCGATCCGCTGTATGCGACGCAGGCCGCGCGGGTCGCGAACCGCATCCGAATCAATGCGATCGTCGGTGGCAAGTTGGCCGCCAACACGACCGCTTACTGGGTCGAGACGTTGAACCAGGCCGGCGTTCCCTGCGGCCCGGTCAACAGCGTGGCGGAGGTATTCGCGGACCCGCAAATCCTGGCGCAAGAGATGGTCATGGACATCGATCACCCCGGCCACGGCACCGTTCGCATGCTCGGTTTTCCGGTCAAGTTCTCCGGTCAGCCGTGTCAGGTCCGCCGCCCGGCGCCCGGGCTGGGCGAGCATTCGGACGAAATTCTTGAGGATCTGGGTTTGTCAGCGGCGGAACGGGACGTGCTGCGGCGGGATGGGGTGATTTAGGGGCGCGTCAAAGTGGTTTTGATCGGTTGGAACGATGGGCGGGAGAATTGGCCGAAACCGGAACGGCCTCCGCCACTGTGAAATATTGAATGAGGTAGTTTAATTATAGTTAAATATTATATTAAATAATAATTGGTTTCATATTGAGTTGGCGCAGGTCATCATGCGTCACATAGCTTAAATGAGCGTTTCGACTTAGAAAATTCATGTGGATCGGAAACTCCATCGCTTGCAACCCGGGGGATTAATTTGTCTGCGCGGAGACGGCACTTTTCTGAAATCGCCTATATGGATGAAGATAACCCGATGAGCCGATGCCGCCTTGTGCAGCAATCCACGGCCGTTCCCCAGCGCCAATATGGCGGAACAGTCAGCAAGAGACTCTTAGGATGTTAGCACCGATGGCGTCCATGACAGCAGGTCCGCCGAGCCACGGAACCAGGCGATCAAGCCCCACGTCGTATTCCTCAGTTTTGATGATTGCAGCCTCACTGGTGCTGATTTGGGTCGTCTTATGCGCGATCTGATCACGCGGCAGTATGCCGGTTCGAAGCAGAGTCCGACGGGTCTGGCATTCGACATCTCAGACCTTATTTTGATCGGCTGCTGGGCAGCCATCTACGACTTCGAGGCACAGGTTCTTCTGGATCATGGTTTCGAGGACGAAGAATACGAAGAGATCGTTGAGTTTCGAACCGGACCAGGCTCAGCATGCCAGTCAATCATGTGGCGAGATGCCATGGCGGTTTATCTACAGCCCATCATGGGCAGAAAAACAAAGTATCTGTCGGTAGCCGCTGCGCTTGAGGGGGTGTTGGTGAGTCAGGATCGTCGGTTCCGCGAATCCCGGACAGGCTCCCGTCCGGTGATACAGAAACATGCCCGGTAAACCTGGAGCGATGACGTGTGAAAGCTGACCTGGCAACACCTTTGCCCTTGCCTCGGGGGATTGCAATGAATTCGAAATTAATAATTGCCGCGCTCGCAATCATCGGGGCGTTTGGGGTCGTGCCGGATGCTGATAGCGAGTTGACGGCGCAGAAGGCCACGAAAGGTGCGGACCCGCGGATTCTTGAGCCAGCTCCATTGCTCACGCGGTCACTGCACTACACAGCTCCAGCGTATAATTATGAACGGAATAACTGGTTTAGATGACTTCAGGTAGCAGTCCCGAGATCCCGACCGCGGTCGGCGGCCAGACTTGACCGCGGCCGCTCGTTATCGAATTTTTGCAATCCCAACGTGTGCTGTTACGCTCGGTTGAAATATGTCCAGGCCAATGGTCACGGCAGAGCCGCGGACAAGGTGCCCGGACAAATAAATGGTTTAACGGCCAACGCGCAGGATGTTGAGCACCGTTTCAGGCCGCAACCATCACCATCCACGACACCCCAAACCGGTCGTTGAGCATACCAAACGAGGACGCAAAGAAGGTCTTCGTCAATGGCATATTGACCTTTCCGCCCTCACCCAAAGCAGTGAAGACCCGCTCAGCGGTGGCATCGTCGGGGACCGTCACTGACAGGGCGAAACCTTGAAATGACGGATTGCCCGAGCACATGCCGTCGGACATGGACACCTCGGTTTCGCCGATCCGCAGGCTTGCATGCATGACTTTATCGGCCGCCTCAGGCGATGCCATTGTCGGTTCAGGGCTGTCCTTGAACGCCATCTGCATCAGGACTTCGGCACCGACCGCTTGGCGGTAGAAATCGATGGCTTCCTGGCAACGTCCGTCGAAGAATACGTAGGGTTGGATTTTCATGATGTGCTCTTTCTCGGTTGGTAAGAAGTTCTTTGACGGCGCCGGACCAGGCGTCGTGCAACGGTAAAGGCTTTTCCAGGCCAACGGGTTCCATTCCTGCCGCGACGGTTGGCCCGGACGAGCCCTAAAGTACCCACACATCTCCTGACCTCCGAAAAAAGTCCTTGCCCGGCTCGACGCGAGTACGATTCGCTGCCTCCAGGCAACCGGAGAACAGGAGCCAGGGATGGAATGGTCGGTTGGGTCA
>Ga0316222_1000543_pt1 | contig 57397 bp, 48 predicted proteins | sample TBH18011metaG_FD_206008 | JGI IMG/M metagenome (GOLD analysis project Ga0316222, IMG submission 206008) | Freshwater microbial communities from Trout Bog Lake, Wisconsin, USA - TBH18011 | ecosystem: Environmental > Aquatic > Freshwater > Lake > Hypolimnion/Profundal zone | place: USA: Wisconsin... | reverse complement strand
GTTCTGCTGAATAGCGGTTCACTGCATATCTTTACTCCGCCCCCAATACGGTTGATGTGAATTAATTGACGCGACATCTATCCTGACATAGGGGGGAAACAAACAATTACAAGTCCTACAAATTGAATGTCATACAATTCGTTCAGCGCACCGTTAGGGTCTGGTGCAGCAGAAACGGGTATGGCTATTTCTGTATCCGACGTCTGGCGGCCAAATAATGAAAACGGAAACAGATAACAACAGACTTCAAAGTTAGCCAACTTTAAATTACCTATCAGGGAGAACAACATGAAACTAACAAAACTGACTCAGGCATTAATCAGCATTGGTGTGATCGGGCTGCTGTCAGCCTGCGGTGGCGGTGGCGGATCAGGATCAGCATCAACAACACCGGCCACACCCGCGACTGGCACAGTCAATATGGCGCTCACAGATGGCCCCTCCGATACGGTCAATCATGTGTGGGTTACGGTCAAATCGATTTCTTTCCACACCAGTGCCGATCAGGTCTGGTCCGCAACCGATGCAACCTGGCAGAACTTTCCGCTGGCAACACCGATTACGTTAGACCTGGCTTCATTAAACAACGGCGCAATGAATACCGTATTTGCCGGATTAAACCTGCAACCAGGGTCCTATAAACAGATACGTTTCTTTTTTGCCGGTGCCAATGACAACCTGTCCAGCTCGGCAATCGCGATTAAAGATAACGAAACAACGCCAACGCCATTGCAATGGAATGATCAGGTTGAATATACCGACTCCACCGGCACAACGATAATGGAAGCACCACTTGTCATTGCCTACCCGACTCAGGGCATGCAACTCAAAGGTACATTTAACGTTGTCGCCGGCGGTACGCTCAATCTGGTTACCGATTTCGATCTGGATAAAATCATTGTTCCGTATGAACACGGCGGAAAACAGTCGTTCACAATGCGGCCGAATCTGACTTACTTTGATTTAAGCAGCGCTGGTGCCATTTCTGGTTCAGTGGCCTCAGTCTGCCCGGCACACACAGCCAGCGCCACGTGCGCCTACAATCTGATCGTGCATGCCGAAGCGGTGACCACCGCAGACCCGACACGTCATACAGCCATTCGCTCTACCAGTGTTGACCCGACTACCGGCAATTTCATGTTATTCCCTGTGCCTTTAAAAGACAGTTCGGGTAATGCGTTGTCTTATGATCTCGTCATTCGTGGCCGCCAGATGGAAACCATGATAGTCACCGGCATCAAGCCAACAGGTACCAATCAGTCTGGGGCGGCAGTAGTTCAAACAGCGGCATTGGCACCGGTAATCAATACCAGTGAATATGGTGCCAACCTTGCCACGCCATTGAGCCCATTGACTGGTGGCTATGCGATTTTCCAACAGACTCTGCCCACTCCTGACAGCACATTGCCTTATGAAGTGCGCTGGTCGAATACGGATCCATTCACAGGCAAATTTGACAAGCCGTTCCCATTGGAAAATGCACCGGTTCACGTGGCGCCTTACAACAATGGAAGCGCGCTGGCATTCACCACAACGGTACCTGGCGAAGGCATTGGCGGATACAGTGTTGTGGTCAACGAAACCATGTATTACAGCCTGAGCAGCATTGCTGCAATCAATGCACCTCTTGGAGCCACAACTACCATTGCCAATCTATCGACATTTACGGCGGCATTGCCAACACTGAATACGTCGATTTCCGGATTGGTGTCCGGCAGCGTCACCGGGACGGCTGCAATCACCAGCAAGACCAGCACCAGCTATCCGAATGCAACCCTGGTAATTTCAAGTCTGGGGACAATAGTCACGTCTGTGCCGATCAGCAACGGCACCTTCACCATCAATAATCTGCCTGCCGGCGTACCAGGTGCTTACTATTATGCCTATGTGGATCTGGGCACGACCGCAACGGATGGGTCATCAATTTTCCCGGTCAATGGCATGATTGATTTACGCACCAGCACCAGTGCTAGCGGTTTTAATGTTTCTGTAGCAGCACCTTAAGGGGCACCGCAAGGAGGACAGACAGTCGAACTGAATGATTAATCAGTTCACAGTCCAAAAACTGTACTTTGGTAACAAAGTACAGTTTTTTTATTTTTAATCAGGCCAGAATCTGGTTCAAATACACCTTTATCCGCATTCCCTGTTAATGTGACGGAAATTTTAAAAAAGGGCGTCATGTACAAAGGTGAAAAATTAAACAGCATCAGCCATCTGGTTGGTGCGTCTCTGGTGGTGATTGGCTGCACCGTACTGATTACATTGGCGTCGCTGACCGGCGACATCTGGAAAATCATCAGCAGCGGCGTTTACAGTCTGACGCTGCTGTTGCTGTATCTGTTTTCCACGCTGTACCACAGCATTCCGAGCGGCACGGCCAAAAACATTCTGCAAAAATTTGATCACTGCATGATTTACCTGCTGATTGCCGGCAGCTACACGCCGTTTACCCTGGTATCCATGCACGGCAAGACCGGCTGGACTTTATTTGCCATTGTCTGGAGTCTGGCCATGATTGGCATCATCCAGGAATTATTTTTTGCCGGCAAAGCACGAATTTCTTCATTAATCATTTACATTCTGATGGGCTGGTCGGTGCTTTTTTTCATCAAACCGCTGATCAGTGCTTTAGGGTGGCACGGTTTTTACTGGCTGGCTGCCGGCGGCATTATTTATACACTGGGTGTGATTTTTTATGTAATCGACGAGCGCATGAAACATGCTCACGGCATCTGGCATCTTTTTGTCATGGGCGGCAGTGCCTGCCATTTTGTCTCAGTGATTTGTTACGTGATCTGACGATCGGCCTGTGGCGACGGTTGTCCATAACTGCGCCAGGTATTGCGCCCGCCGCCTTTTGCTTCATACAGTGCCATATCCGCCGATTTATATAATTCAGCCTGAAAACTGCCATGCGCACCATAAATGGCAGCGCCAATGCTCATGGTAACGATGAACTGCTGATTGCCGAAAACGATGGGGGCCATACAGGAATCCATGATGCGTTCACACACTTTCCTGATCGACATTTCAGGTTCGGAACTATCCAGCAGTATGGCAAATTCATCGCCACCCAGACGCGCAACCACATCTACGGCACGGGTTGCCTGAATCAGACGTTCTGTGGTTTTGAGCAGTACTGCATCACCGGCATCATGGCCGTACGTGTCATTAATGTATTTGAACCTGTCGAGATCAATCAGCAACAGGGCAAAAGTCTTGTTGCCGCGGGTGGCGCTTGCCTTAAAGTTTTCAAAACGCTCCGTAAACAGGCGGCGATTGGGCAACCCGGTGAGCGCATCCAGAAAGGCGATCTCTTCGAGCTGAATTTTGCTTTGACGCAGTTGCTCGGTGCTCTTCGATAATTCCTGGGTTCGCAATGCAATGAGTGCCTCAAGATCAAGTTTGGCCTTGCTCAACCGGGCGGTGCGGGCCTGCACCAGCACGACTACCAGCAATATTGCTGCAAGGGCTATTGCGATACGAAACAGCCAGGTCTGATACCAGGCCGGCAAAACCCGTACCGGAATACTGAGTGACTTTTCTGCCCAGACGCCATTGCGGTTTGAACCTCGAATTTGCAGCGTGTACAGGCCGGGCGGCAGATTGGTGTAACTGGCAAGGCGGCGCGTGTAATCGGTATTAATCCAGTTCCGGTCAAATCCTTCCAGACGATACGAATACAGATTGCGTTCCGGCGCCGAGTAATCCAGGGCAGAAAATTCAACTGAAATACTGTTCGCATCGGGCGTAATGATCAACGGCTTTTGTGCGACAACAGTACCATACACCGACACTGTCTTTTCACCGCTGTGCGCATCGGTGACGACGATCGAGGGGTGAAAATTCCATTGTTTGACCTGCTCGGGATGAATGACCGTCATTCCGCCATTTCCGCCAAAAATCACTTCACCATTATTGCTTCTGACACCAGAATTAACCCAGTAAGTGGCAATGGCAACACCGTCGGCCCGATGATAGGAATGCACCGCAAAGGTTTCCGGGTTGATCACTCCGATACCGTCGTCTGTACTGGCCCAGACCTGTCCCTGACTGTCCAGCACAAGCGCATTCATATTGTTATTGGGAAGACCCTCCTCGGTACCGATTTTTTTTAAAATCAATTTTCCTTTGCTGTCCTTACCCGTGACGACGTTGATACCGCCACCAAACAAAGCAATCCACAATCGTCCACGCTGATCAATGAGAAGTGAAGAGACATAACCGGCCGTCAATCCGTCAGGATCAGTCGGATCAAACGCTATTTTTTCAACCGTGCCGCTAACCAGATCAATATGATTGAGACCATTTGCCGTTCCCACCCAGAGTTCCTGATTCACGCCCTTGACAAAGACGTTGACGCGCTGATCAGTGAGCTGATTTCCATCCAGATGAGAAAACACCGGTTTGGCATTGGCATCCATTGCAGCCGCAAACAGGCCATCCCGACCCGCACCAACATACAGAATGCCATCGTCATACAAAATGGCATTCACCGCATCGATACGCTCTTTCAACTTCAGTTTGATGCGTTTGAGCCCTTTACCGTTCATATCAGCCTCATAGACACCAAGGTCAGTGCCGATAAATACCGATTTACCATCACTGGCAAAAGCGGTGATCGGTGCCCTCGACAATGCTGTTTCAGGACTTTTCTGATCCGGTCGCAACATGGCAATGCGTTCGCCGGCAGGTGAAAACACATCCACCCCTGCGCCGGAATAACCCAGCCAGGTAGTACCTATATTTGATTCAAACAGGCTGAAGACATCACTGCCCGCGAGGCTGCCGGCACGGTCGCTGTTTCCGAACAGGGATAAAAAAGCACTGTCGGCATTCACCATCCGATCCACGCCTCTCGTACTGCCAATCAGCATGGAACCGGTTCCGTCACGATATACAGTCCAGATTGCATCATGCATCAGGCTGGAAAAAATTTTGGTGTCGTGCCGGATGTGCCTGGTCTGCCTGGTATCCGAATTGACAACAACAATGCCTTCACCATAAGTCCCAAGCCAGATTTCGCCGCGTTCTGATTCACTGATGCTGATGACATAATCGGTCGAAAAAGACGATTTTGGGTCATCGGTTTCCAGCAACTGAACCGGCCTGGCACCCTCATCTTCGATCACAAATGCGCCGTTATGGAAGGTCCCTATCCAGATGCGCCCTTTCTGGTCTTCATGCAGACTTCTGAAATTGGATACCGGACCCGAGCGCGCAACGACCGGCACCAACGAAAATTTTTCTGTAACAGGATCAAATCTGGCCAGGCCGCCTTTGGTACCAACCCAGATCTTGCCAAGCCGGTCCTTCATCACCGATAAAATCTGTTCGTCAGGTACGCTGTCCTGATCCAAGGCGTTATGGTGCCAGACCCGCACCTTGCCGGTCGCGCCATCGAGATGATTCAGACCGGCTCCGGTCGCAATCCAGAGCCCACCTTTTCCGTCATCGGTCAGTGACACCACATCCAAAGAGCTCAGTCCTTCAACTTTAACAAACTGATCTTTCAGGCCGTCATAGCGCACCAGACCGGCGGTGCCCGTACCTATCCACAACTGACCGGCCGTATCGGTATGCAGCGTACTGATGAAATTATCGGGAATTGAACCAGGAATTTTCAGATTGGGCAGGTAATTGCGAAAGCGGTACCCATCCCATCTGGCCAGTCCACCCTGCGTGCCTATCCATAGAAATCCATCCCGGTCTTCGGCCAGCGCAGTCACTGTCGGTTGAGGCAGTCCATTATCCTGTGTGTAATGCTGAAACACAGAGTCAGCATAACTGGCCCAGCGCGCGTTACCCGTTGCAGCCAGCGTCAATGACACAGGACCGCACAATAAACAGACCAATAACAAACCGGCAAAGAATTGAACAAAGCCTGGCAACTGTATTTTCGTCACAACAGAATGACTTTTTCTCAAAAGTCGATTTGATAAACAGGCCAGCAAATTAGATCGATTGAAAATCATGCATTACTTTCGTTATTCAATTTGGTGTATGCAAATTCGATTCTTGTTGATTCTTGTCCCTGCGTGTGCGGCAGGCAAATTGCCTTATTCTCAACAGCATGTCCCCCCTTCCCAAGAACACGCCGCATGGCATTTTTGTGATGTCAATTACTATACCATCGAAACTTTCCACATCCATAAAAAGAGCATAGCCGGGCTGCGAAAGAATTCAGCCATGCGTGAGGCCATCGGCAACGTGTGGATAAAGAAAACGAAATCCCAACTCCTGCCTGATGCGCTGGTTGGTCAGGCGGCGAGATTCTGACATGAACGACCACATCATCGGACTGACTTGTTCAAGAAGCTCAGCGCGTGGCAAACGTGGCGGTTTTGGCAGATCAAACCGATCTGCAACCAGATCAAAATAGTCACCCATCAATAATCTGCTGTCATCCACAGCGTGATAAATCCGGTTCGGACTGCCATGCAGCAAAGTCTTCACGACCAGGCGCGCCAGATCGTTGGCATGGATGTGACTGGTAAATACATCCTGCTCCGGCAAAAGTGCCGGAGTGCCTCTGCCCAGCCTCTCCAGCGGCAGACGCGAAGCCGCATAAATGCCGGGCACCCGCAAAATAGACAGGCAAGAACCAGTGCGTTGCGCCCAACCGCGCCATACCTGCTCGGCATCCACACGCCGTATCGCACGTTGATTGTGTGGCTGCACTGTGCGCGTTTCTGAAATTTCGATGCCACCACAATCACCGTAGACCCCGGTCGTGCTGACATAAACCATGCGGCAGCGCTGGGTGAGTATGGCGGCCAGATGCCGGCTGCGGGTATCAATAACGCCACCTGAAGGCGGCGGTGCCAGATAAATGATCAGCGATGCCAGACCTGCCAGCCTGGCCAGCGTGTGTGGCAAATCCAGATCAGCCAACAGAGGAACCGCGCCGGCAGCACGCAATTCTTCGCATCGTGAAGGCTGGCTGGTCAATGCAAGCACGCGCCACATTGCGGCCTGCGGGAATTGCGCCGTTGCAGACAATTGGCCACGTAAAAGCGGTAGAATACGCATCCCAATATCGCCACACCCGACTATAAGCACGCGTGGACGGGCGATTTTTTTATTGTGTTGATTTTTTTTCATGGATGGGTGTGTATGACTTTTCAGGTAACAGTAAATCCGAGTGGCCACCAGTTTGCCTGTAATGACAATGAAACCATTCTGGCCGCAGCGCTGCGCGCCAACGTTGGTTTGCCACACGGATGCAAAAATGGCGCCTGCGGAGCCTGCAAGGGCAAAATAGTAACCGGTCAGACCGTTCTGGGCAAACATCAGGAAAAAACCCTCACACCAGAAGAAATCAGCCAGGGCATGTCTTTGTTTTGCTGCGCCACGCCCTGCTCGGATATCACGATAGAAGTGCGCGAAGTCGAAGTCGGTGAATTCCCCAGCAAGAAACTGCCGACCCGGATCGCCCGAATTGAAAAGCTGTCGCATGACGTCATGCTGGTCTGCCTGCAACTGCCGGCCACCGAAAAATTTGCTTTCCGCGCCGGACAATATATTGAATTTCTGCTGCGTGACGGCAAGCGGCGCAGTTACAGCATGGCCAACGCACCACACACCAGCGATCAGATCAGCCTGCACATCCGCCATATGCCAGGCGGTCTGTTCACCGACCAGGTATTTTCAACCCTGAAAGAGCGCGACATTTTGCGTATTGAAGGTCCGCAAGGCACCTTCTTCCTGCGCCAAGACAGTAACAAACCGATTATTCTTGTCGCTTCGGGCACCGGTTTCGCACCGATCAAGGCTATCATTGAACACGCCTTCGAACAAAAAAATGAACGCCCAATGACGCTGTACTGGGGCGGTCGGCGTCCGGCCGACCTGTACATGCATCAACTGTGTCTGGACTGGGCTGCCGAACATCCCGAATTCCGTTACGTACCGGTGGTATCCGACGCGCTGGCTGAAGACAGATGGACCGGTCGCACCGGCTTTGTGCATCGTGCGGTACTGGAGGATTACAGCGACATGTCGGAACTGCAGGTCTACGCCTGCGGTGCACCAATCGTCGTCGATTCTGCCAAACGCGACTTCGTCGCGCAGGCACAGTTACCCGCAGACGAATTTTATGCAGATTCATTTATTACAGAAGCCGATCTGGCTTAACCTGTCGCTTAACCAATTATTCCAAACCAAAGGCGCTCCATGAACACATCAGTTCCAGAAAATAACCGGTTGAAATGGATGACCTTCCTGCTCATCGCAGTGGCAGGCCTGTTTTATGTGAAGTGGTCGCCCTACTACCACAAGGCGTTTCTGGCGGCGTCCAACCATGCCATCGGCAACTCTATCCTGATGGGCAAGGATGCCGCTCCACCGGCCCCCTCTTTTGACGCCGCACTTGGCTATGCCATGGCCTATGGCAAAGCAATCTGGCAGGCGATGGTATTGGGACTGTTGCTGGGCTCCGGCGTACAGGCACTGATCTCACCGCAATGGATAGCACGGGTATTTGGCAAATCCGGTTTTTGCAGCGTGGCAGCCGGCGGACTGCTGGCCATTCCTGCCATGATGTGTACCTGTTGTGCAGCACCTGTGGTGGCCGGATTGCGGGCACGTAATGCTTCTCCGGGAGCCGCACTGGCATTCTGGCTGGGCAATACGGTATTGAATCCTGCGGCGCTCATTTTCATGGGATTTGTACTGGGCTGGGACTGGACCGTACTGCGTCTGGTGATGGGTCTGGTCATGGTGTTTGGTCTGGGCTATCTGGCCAACCGGTTCGTGACCGACGAAGAAGCCGTTGCCGCTCAAACCCAATTGCAACAAACAACCAGAGAGGAAGGAAACGCATTCCGGCGCTGGATGAAAATATTGGGCAAGATGACAGTCAGACTGATTCCTGAATACATCATTCTGGTTCTGCTGTTGGGCGCTGCACGCGCACTGTTATTTCCGCACGTCGGCCCTGAAATCGGCAATTCGCTGACCTGGATTATTTTATTTGCGCTGGCCGGAACACTGTTCGTCATTCCGACTGCAGGCGAAGTACCGATCATCCAGGCCATGCTGGCACTGGGCGTGGGCGTTGGTCCTGCTGCGGCACTCCTGATGACTCTGCCACCGATCAGTGTGCCATCGATGGCCATGCTGTATCGCTCTTTCAAACCGCGTCTGCTTGTCATCCTCACAGCTGCCGTGATCGGCTTTGGCATTTTGGCCGGACTCATTGCCGTGGGACTTGGCATGTAATTTCTGGCGGAACTGAAACTGTAAACACAAAAAAGGCGATGAAGTTCATTCAGCGCCTTTTTTTTATTTCCAGTCTGAAGCCCGTCTTCTGGACTTGCTGTTTAACACTCTCAGTGCAATATTTTTGGGTACCCCGGCTTCGTTCAATATTTCCATCGCTCTCGGAACACCCTCAAGTACCGCTGCGGCAATGCCGCGGTTCACTGTCAGTTCTACTTCACCATCCTTTCGCTCATCAAGCGCCTTGGCTACGACAATAACTTCCCCGTGTGCTTCCATTTTTTGACTGTCATCTGCATCCATAACCTGCCTCATATAAATTAATCTGTGCATCCTACTCCGGAAGTTCCCGGATTTTCAGTATCTATATGTAACTTAATTAGCTGATTGAAACTTGGATAAATGAAATTGATTTTAAAAAAGTATATGCCTGTTTTTGTCAAAAGAGCGGACTATTTCAACCAAATATTTCCATGAGGAATTATTTTTTACCACATACTGATTCAATCGTTAATCAGCACACCATTCAACACCGGGTCGACATGGGTCATCACATTTAAAACCTGATGATTGCGCATGACCCGGTCACTGGCTTCCGTGGCGATATGGTGACCTTGCATCACCGTTAAATTGGCATCGAGTTCCAGATGAACATCAACAATAATCAGATCACCGACTTTGCGGGTACGCATGTCATGCAGTCCAAGCACGCCGGGTGTGTCTCGCAACGTCATGCGGATCGCTTCATACTCTTCAGGAGAAACGGCCCGATCGGTCAAATCACTCATGGCATCCCAGGCGAATTTCCATCCCATGCGGCCAATCAGGATGCCAACAATCATGGCAGCTATCGGATCAAGCAGCGTGTAGCCCATTAAATTGCCGCAAATACCAATGGCCACAACCAGTGAAGCGGCCGCATCGGAGCGCGCATGCCACGCATTGGCGATCAGCATGCTGGAACGGATGCGTTCAGCAACCGCCAGCATGTAACGGAACAGGCCCTCTTTGGCCACCAGCGCAAACAGTGCAACCCAGAGTGCGATCACATGCACCCGGGGTATGAGTTCCGGACTTTGAATTTTCACCACGGCAGACCACAACATGCCAATACCGACGACCAGCAGCAACAATCCCAGAAACAGCGATGCAGCGTTTTCATAACGCAGATGGCCGTATTGATGATCGTCATCGGCCGCTTTTTTGCTTTCGTGATTGGCCAGCAGCACCACAAAATCCGCCAGCAGATCGGACAGAGAATGCACACCATCGGCAATCAGGCCGGCCGAACCAGAAAACAGTCCGGCCAGAATCTGCACTGTACTCAGTGAAATATTGACGAATACGCTGACCAGCGTACTGCGACGGGCTGCGGCATTGCGTTCCGGTGTTTCCGGTGCGTTGATTGCGTGTTCTTGATGTAAGTCCATATCAGCTTTTGAATTCGCCAATCGCCTGCAGATCGGCATGATAAGAAGAGCGCACCATCGGTCCGGACGCCACCTGTGCAAAACCGATATTGAGTGCATACAGCCGCAAATCTTCAAACTCTTCCGGCGTGACGTAGCGTTTGACTGCCAGATGATGTTTGCTGGGTTGCAGATATTGACCCAGCGTGAGCATGGTCACACCGTGCGCGCGCAGATCCTTCAATACTTCCTGAATTTCTTCGATGGTTTCACCCAGTCCCAGCATCAAACCTGACTTGGTCGGGATGGCCGGGTTGGCCTGACCGAAGCGCTGCAGCAGAGTCAGTGAATACTGATAATCAGCACCGGGACGTGCTTCCCGGTACAGTCGTGGAATGGTTTCCAGATTGTGATTGAACACATCCGGCAAATCATTATTCAGGATCGGCAAGGCCACGTCCATGCGGCCCCGGAAATCCGGCGTCAATACTTCGATCCGTGTACCTGGCGCGCAGGCACGGATCGCCCGGATACAGTCGGCAAAATGCCCTGCTCCGCCGTCGCGCAGATCATCCCGGTCCACCGAGGTGATGACGACGTAACGCAGGCCCATGGCACTGACGGTTTTGGCCAGATTGGCAGGTTCTTCGGCATCCAGCGGATTGGGCCGGCCGTGACCGACATCACAAAACGGACAGCGCCGGGTACAGATGTCACCCATGATCATGAAGGTAGCGGTGCCGTGTTTAAAGCACTCTCCCAGGTTGGGACAATGCGCTTCTTCACATACCGTATGCAATTTGTTTTCACGCAAAATTGATTTGATCCGTGCGACTTCACCGGTCCCGGTAAATTCAGCGCGGATCCAGCTTGGCTTGCGCAAATAGGCAGATGGCTCGGTGGGAACTATCTTGATCGGTATGCGCGCCATTTTTTCTGCGCCACGCAACTTGACGCCGGCAACCGCTCTGGCCGGTTTTTTATCTGAATCCATTTCGTTCCTTCGTTATTTTGCTATTTTGGGCGTGGCAACCTGCACGTCCGCACATTGTGCCCGATGGCGTAATGCATGGTCCATCAGCACCAGCGCCAGCATGGCTTCGGCTATCGGTGTGGCACGGATGCCGACACACGGGTCATGGCGGCCAAAAGTCTGTACCACACTGGCCTGACCGTTCTGATCGATCGAATTACGCGGTGTTCGGATCGATGAAGTCGGTTTGATCGCCATCGAAACAGCAATGTCCTGCCCGCTCGAAATACCTCCCAGAATACCGCCGGCATTGTTTCCCACAAATCCGTTCGGGGTCAGTTCGTCGCCGTGCTGCGATCCTTTTTGGGTAATGCAGGCAAAACCGGCGCCGATTTCCACGCCTTTTACCGCATTGATGCCCATCATGGCGTACGCAATTTCGGCGTCGAGCTTGTCGTAGATCGGCTCACCCAGACCGACCGGCACATGTTGCGCAACCACGTTGACCCTGGCACCAATTGAATCACCCTGCTTGCGCAACTCATCCATATAGGCTTCGAGTCGCGTAATCAGCGCGGCATCATCACTGGCAGCAAAGAATGGATTGGCATGCACATGCTGCCAGTCTCCGAAGGGCACTTCAATTTCGCCCAACTGGCTCATGTATCCACGGATTACCGTGCCGTATTTTTCGAACAGCCATTTTTTCGCAATCGCGCCCGCACCCACTGCCGGCGCGGTCAGGCGCGCCGAAGAGCGGCCGCCACCACGATGATCGCGAATGCCATATTTTTGCCAGTAGGTGTAGTCGGCATGGCCAGGCCGAAAGGTCGCAACGATATTTCCATAGTCCTTGCTGCGCTGGTCTTCATTGTGAATTAATAAAGTGATGGGGGTACCGGTGGTCTTGCCCTCAAAAACACCCGATAGAATTTGAACCGTGTCAGACTCTTGCCTTTGTGTAACATGACGCGAGGTACCTGGTTTGCGCCGATCGAGATCGGGTTGAATGTCTGCTTCTGACAACACCATGCCAGGAGGACAACCGTCGATGACGCACCCGATCGCCGGACCGTGCGATTCGCCGAATGTGGATACCGTAAATAAAGTGCCGAAAGTATTGCCAGACATAATAGACAGGGGAATTGAAAGAAGTGACGATTTTAACAGGAGCGCCCAAGATCTTGCCGATCAAGTTGCCTGCAATTAAAAAAAACCTGCTTATCCCGTTAAAAATTACACAATCGAAAGATTGTTTGCCTAGAAAATGTGTGCATTTGAGCTATACTGATTCAAGGAAATACAATACTGAGCGATTCAACTCTAAGGCACAACTGGATGAGCACGAACCAGCAATCATCACATGACGAGTTAGTTTTTTTAGAAGAACTGGAAAAGTCGGATCCTCAGGTCAAATCTGAAAGCAATTTGACATGGCGCATCATGATTATCGATGATGATCCTGATGTCCATTCAGCAACAACCTTTGCCCTGTCCAGTCTGGCCATTCAGGGTCGCTCGTTAAGTTTTTTGCATGCCTATTCAGCAGTACAGGCCAAAGAAATTCTCAAAAATGAAACCGATATTGCAGTCATCCTGCTTGACGTTGTCATGGAACAGGAAGACGCCGGATTGCAGCTGGTCAACACGATACGCAATGAAATGGGTCTCACGGAAGTCCGTATCATCCTGCGCACCGGCCAGCCTGGTTATGCGCCGGAAATTGATGCGATCCGCGATTTTGACATCAATGACTACAAAACCAAATCCGAACTGACCAGAACCAAACTGTTTACCACCATTACTTCAGCGATACGTTCTTACGATCAGATCTGTTCCATCAATACCTTAAGACGCGCTTCCGACATTACCACCCGCTCCAGCCGGGAACTGATTTCCCAATCCAACCTGAATGAATTCGCCGCCATTACCATCCGCAGCATTGTGGAATATTTTGAGCAGCCCAATCTGAATATTCTTTTGTTCAAACAGGATGATGTGGGCGGTGCGCTCAATATCATCGCCGCCAACGGACAATTTTCAAATCAGCTCAATTCACCGCTCAAAGACAATGAAAATGCAGTGATTCTGCAGACCATCGACAACTGCCTGACCAATCAGCACAATATTCTTGATGCCCATCATGCAGCACTGTTCCTGAACAACACGACCCAGACCCGCTACGCACTGTTCGTCGGAGTCAACAAATCCATGTCGGTGCAGGATGCGCGTTTTCTGGATGTCTTCTCCAGCAACGTGTCGGTCTGCCTGGACAATGTGCTGCTCAATATCCGTCTGCGCAATCATGCGTTTACTGATCCGCTGACCAATCTGCCGAATCGCCTGAAACTGCTGCACATGCTGGACCAGATTCTGGCGCAGAAAAACCGCCCGCAAACCACGCTGGCCCTGATTGACATTGATCACTTTGCCGAAACCAACAATGCTCTCGGTCACCAGTTTGGTGACTTGCTGCTGTGCGCGGTCGCCGAGCGGCTGCGCCATCATTTTGAACATTCCTGCAAACTGGCGCGTATCGGCAGTGATACGTTTTCTATTGTCGGCCACAACGACATCGTGCGCCCTGAAATTATTCTGTCGCTGTTTTACGCACCGTTCCTGATTGAGAAACAGGACGTTCAGCTGTCCGCAACCATCGGTCTGGTCAAGCTCGACGACTACGAAGGTGACACCTCCGACGCCCTCAAAGATACCAACATCGCCTTAAAGCGCGCCAAGAAACAGCAGCGTACCGGCTACGTGTATTTCACCAACAACATGGGTGTGGAGATCCGTGAACGGGTCAGGCTGATGCGCGCACTGAACAGCGCGTTTCAGAAAAATCATCTGTTCGTGGTTTACCAGCCGCAGGTCAATATTGGCACCGGCAAGGCGATCGGTGCTGAAGCGTTATTGCGCTGGAAAACCCTCGAAGGCAAATTTATACCGCCGGACCAATTTATTCCCATTGCAGAATATTCCGGGCTGATTATCGAACTGGGTGACTGGGTACTGCGTAATGCCTGTTATGAATTGCAGGGCCTGATCAAAAAAGGGTTCACTGACTTCAAGATGTCGGTCAATGTCTCGCAGGCACAGTTCCTGCACCCCGAATTCCTGAATTCAGTCAGAAGAGCCATCAACGACACCGGCATTCCACCGGACATGCTGGATCTGGAAATTACCGAATCAATGGCGATGGAAGATCCGATCTTTCTGATGGAAACCCTGCATCAGCTGAAAAAAATCGGTGTGAAAATATCGATCGACGATTTCGGCACCGGTTTCTCTTCCCTGAGTTATCTGCAGAAACTGCCTATTGATCAGCTCAAGATTGACCGTTCGTTTGTCAGTCAGATTGTCGATGCAAGCAGCAGCGCGAGCATTCCGAAAATGATCATTCAACTCTGTCAGAGCCTGGGCCTGACGGTGATCGCTGAAGGTGTGGAAGACCTGAAACAGGCCGAAGCACTGATCTCGTTCGGCTGTTCACTGGCGCAGGGGTATTATTATTCCAAACCGCTCGAGTCACTGAAATTGCTGGAGTGGCTGGGTGAAGAGCCCAAGCAGATCGAAAACAAATAAAGAGTTTTATGTTGGATGTTGTAGGCTGGGATGCGTCGTAGGCTGGGATGCGTCGTAGGCTGGGATGCAATCCCAGCATCAACGGTTGAAATGCTGGGATTGCATCCCAGCCTACGAAGCATCCCAACCTACAGAAACCCAAAGAAAAACAGCGTTACGCCATTTCAGCAATCTTGCGATCCACATCATTTTGCGCTTCATGTTTGCCCGAAATCAGCATATACATCGAGGGCACCACAAACAGCGTAAACAAGGTACCAATCGACAGGCCGGTAAAGATCACCAGTCCCATGGCATGGCGGCCCGCAGCCCCGGCGCCTGACGCGATCACCAGCGGCAGCACCCCAAACACCATCGCAGCCGTTGTCATCAGAATCGGACGCAGACGTTCGCTGCACGCTTCTTCAATCGCTTCGCGTTTTTCCATGCCTTTGATACGCAGCTGGTTGGCAAATTCAACAATCAGAATACCGTGCTTGCTGATCAGACCAACCAGCGTTACCAGACCTACCTGGGTGTAAATATTGATCGATGCGTAGCCCCAGAAAATAAAGATCATGGCGCCAAACAGAGCCAGCGGTACCGAGATAAGAATAACGACAGGATCGCGGAAGCTTTCAAACTGTGCCGCCAGCGCCAGAAACACCACAATCAATGCCAGCGAGAAGGTAATGATAAATCCGCCGGACTCATTCATGAACTGGCGTGACTGACCCGAGTAATCCGCGCGATAGCCCGTCGGTGCCACTTCCAGCAGCGCATTTTTCAAAATATCCAGTGCTTCGTTTTCAGAGATGCCGGCAACACCGGAAATCGTCGCCGAATTGAGCTGCTGAAAATGGTTCACTGATTCAGGCACGATGCTGTTGGTAATATGCGCTATGGTACTGGCCTGTATCATGTCACCGGCCGGTGTGCGGATATAGAAATCCAGCAGATTGTCCGGATTGAGCCGGTCGGTCTGCAGTACCTGCGGGATGACTTTATAGGAGCGGCCCGCAATCGAAAAATAGTTCACATAACCGCCACCGAGCGCAGCGCCGAGTGCCTGACCGACATCCTGCTGGGTCATCCCCAGCGTGGCAATCTTGTCCCGGTCCACCACCAGCGTCGCCTGCGGCTTGTCCAGCTTCAGATCATTGTCGAGGAAGTAAAACTTGCCGGAGGCCTGCGCCTTTTCAATCACCTTCTGTGCTACCTGATTCAGATTGTCAAACGGTTCAGTGGTATTGATCACGAACTGAATCGGCAATCCTGAAGAGCCAGGCAAGGAAGGAAACTGGAACGCTGCAACCCGCACCCCTGCAACCTTGTTCCACTGATTCTGCAGATCCTGCTGAATTTCATGGGCAGAACGGGAACGCTGATCCCAGTCCTTGAGCAGAACACCACCGATACCGGCATTGATGGTTGGCACGCCCGTAAGCTGGAACATCTGCTTGTATTCCGGCATTTTGCTCGCAATTTTGAAAACCTGGTCAGCATAGGTCTGCATCTGGTCCGCTGTCGCATTCGGTGCGCCAGTGAGCAACGACAGGACGATGCCCTGATCTTCTTCCGGTGCCAGTTCTTTCTTGGACATCGAATACATGGCAACAACGAGCCCGATAAGGATGACTGCCATCACGATCAGCACCACATAGGTATCGAGCAGACTGCGCAAGACTTTCAGATAACCATGTCGCACTTTCTCAAAGGTGCGGTCGATGAACAGGACAAAGCGTCCGGTATCCTGCTCCGGCCTGAAAAAGCGCGAACACATCATCGGCGACAGGGTCAGTGCGACTATCCCCGACATGGTGACGGCGCCGGCCAGCGTGAAGGCAAATTCGGTAAACAGGGCGCCGGTCAGGCCGCCTTTCAAACCGATAGGTACATACACGGCCACCAGTACCACCGTCATGGCCAGAATCGGACCACCCAGTTCACGTGCGGCAATCAGGGCAGATTCCAGCACCGACTTGCCTTCTTTCATATGACGGTCGACGTTTTCCACCACAATGATCGCGTCATCCACCACCAGACCGATTGCCAGCACCAGTGCCAGCAGCGTGAGCAGATTGATCGAGTAGCCGAACATCTGCATGACGAAAAAGGTACCGATCAACGACAGCGGCATGGCGATAATCGGAACGACCACTGCACGCAGGGATCCGAGGAACAGATAAATCACGACCGTGACGATCAGCAGCGCTTCGAGCAGCGTTTTGATCACTTCATAAATAGAGGTATTGATGAATTCGGTCGAGTCGTACACGATTTTTCCGGTCAGGCCAGTCGGCAAATCAGCAGCCAACGCCGGGAATGCCGTTCTGATACGGGAAGCCACATTCAATATGTTCGCGTCGGGTGCCACCTTGATACCGATAAACACCGAGCGCACTCCGGAAAATGCCACATTGAAATCGTAATTTTCCGATCCCAGCGTGATGGTGGCAATATCTTCCAGATGCACGATGGCGCCATTACTTTGCTTGACGGCCAACTGCTTGAACTCTTCAACCGAATGCAGATCGGTGCCGGCAGTCAACGGCACGGTGACCGCCTGACCTTTGGACGCACCAAGCGCAGTCAGATAATTATTGGTCGACAGCGCCAGGCTGACATCGGAGGCCGTCACGCCAAAAGCAGACATTTTTGACGCGTCCAGCCAGGCACGCAATGCAAAGGTACGGGCCCCGAGAATTTCTGCCGTCTGCACGCCTTCGGTCGAATCCAGCTTCGGTTTGATCACCCGCAGCAGAAAATCAGTAACGTTATTGGTCGGCAGCGTGTCGCTGTAAAAACCAATGTACATCGCATCCGTGGTCTGACCGCTCTGCACCGTCATTACCGGTTCCTGGGCCTGGGGCGGCAACTGGTTTTTCACCGAATTGACCTGAGTGAGAATTTCAGTCAGGGCGCGGTTGGCATCGTAATTCAGACGCAGCGTTGCGGTAATGGTCGACACGCCGCTGGTACTGGAAGAAGACAGATAATCGATACCCTGTGCCTGGGAAATGGCCGATTCCAGCGGCTGGGTAATAAACCCGGCCACGGTCTGCGCATCGGCACCGTAATAGGCGGTTGACACCGTCACAACGGCATTCTGGGTTTTGGGATACTGGTTGACCGGCAGCGATAACAGCGACTTCACGCCCAGCACCACGATCAGCAGACTGACCACGATGGCCAGTACCGGACGCCGGATAAATAAATCGGTAAATTTCATCAGTTACCTCTTAATGTTCTTGAGGATGTGGGTTCGGATCATTGGCCGGAACCAGCGAATTATCCACCACGATATTGGTACCGTTTTTCAGCTTGAGCATACCGCTGGTAACGACTTCCTGTCCGACAGCCAGACCTTTGGTAATGACTACCTGGTCACCGCGGGTGGCGCCTGTCTCCACAAATACCTGAGCGACAATCAGTTTCGATTTGCCTTTTTCATCTTTGGCATCATCCTTTTTCGCTTCGGCAGTCTTCACCACAAACACGGTCGAGCCGTAAGGATTGTAGGTAATGGCCGACTGCGGCAAAACGATGGCACTGTTCCTGTCGCCCACGTCCAGACTGACATTGGCAAACATGCCAGGCAGCAGCTGCATTTTTTCATTGGCGATTCTGGCCTGTACCAGCACGTTGCGAGTGGCGGTATCAATCACCGGATTGATCGCATTCACCTTTGCGGAGAATGCGGTATTGGGAAATGCATCGCTGCTGACTTTCAGATTCTGGTTCACCTTCAGCATGGCAACCTGGCGCTGCGGCACATTGAAATTGACATAGATCGGATCGATGGTCTGCAGGCTGACCAGCTTGTCGCCGGCATGCACGAACTGACCGCGATTGATTGCGGTAATACCCAGACGTCCCGGAAATGGCGCGCGTATGGTTTTCTTTTCCACCAGAGCAGCCTGCTGTTCAACCATGGCATTTTTGCTTTTCAGATCGGCGCGGTCTGCGTCAACCTGCGCCTGGCTCACGCCCGCAACAGCCAGCAGCGCCTCGTCCCGTTTCAATACTGTCTGGGCCAGTTCGGCACTGGCCTGCAACGCATGCAGCTGGGCGATATCGGAATCGGCATTCAACGTGAACAGCACTTCGTTCTGTTTGACCTGCTGACCGGATTTAAATTTGATTTCGCGTACCAGACCGTCAATTTCAGCAGTCACATCCACGCCGCGAAACGGCATTAACGTACCGACCGAATTCAACTGGGGTTGCCAGTCGGCCGCAACCACTTTGGTGGTCGTGACGGTTTGTGGAAACGGCTTGGGTGCACTGGCCATCATTTTCTTGATATACAAAACAAACCCTAAAATGATCACGGCGATTAACACCACAACACATCCCAACATGATGAGCATACGCTTAGTCATGAATACATCCCCTTACGAATCAAAGTTCAAAATTAAATGGCCGGAATTACATTGAGCCTGCGATACGGCAACCTGAGGCTGTGTATTACTCACTCTTTACAGAAATATCTTTTAACTCGGGCCGGTTCCACCAGCCTCCTCCGAGCGCCAGGAACAGGGCTGCAGTATCTGCATAGCGCGCGGCCTGGGCCTGCACCAGCGCGATCCTGGCATTCTGATAGTTGCGTTTGGCATCCAGCAACAGCAGCGAATTCACGGCACCCAACTGGAACTGTTGGTTAGTAAGATCCAGCGTCTGTCTGGCGACCGATTCCACCTCTACCTGTTGGGTTAACGTTTTTGCGTCCTGGTCCAGTGCCTGCAGACTGTCTGCAACATTTTGAAACGCCACTAAAACGGTAGCCCGATATTGCGCATCGGCCTGGTCATAGGCCGCAACGGATGCGCGCTTTTTGGCCGACAGCGCGCCGGCATCAAACAGCGGCTGCACCACACCGGCACCCAGATTCCAGAAACTCCACTGCTTCTGGGTCAACCCGCTGGCCGTCGGAGATGTGGCACCGTAACTTGCGGTCAGACTCAATTGCGGAAACTGATTGGCTGTTGCCACACCGACCTGGGCACTGGCCTGATGCAGCAATGCTTCGGTTGCGCGGATATCCGGACGCTGTTGCACCAGCGCGGCAGGAATCGATACCGGCAATTCAGCAGGCAGCTGCAGTGATTCCAGATGAAATTCCGGCAGATCCGCGTCGCTCGGCAGGCGGCCCGCGTAGACCGCCAACTGGTTGCGGGTCTGCTGCAACGCTTTTTCCAGACCCGGCACGCTGGCCCGGGTTTGGGCCAGCAGAGTCCGCTGGGACAGGACTGTGCTTTTTGGAATCGCGCCGACGGCGAACTGTTTGTCGATCACATCCATCTGACTGGTCTGAAACTCGAGAATGTCTTTGGTCGCCTGCAGTTGCGCGCGCAACGACGCTTCCCGGATTGCGGTCGTAACCAGATTGGAAGTCAGGGTCAGATACGCTGCTTCCACCTGAAACTGCTGGTAATTCACCAATGCCCGCATGCTTTCCAGTTCGCGCCGGTTCAACCCGAACAGATCCAGCGTGTAAGAAATATTGATTGACGCGTTATACAGGGTGAACAATTCACCGCCAGGCGTGAGTGTCGATACCGCAGAAGCATGTTCACGCTGCACGCCCAGACTGGCAGTGGCATTCGGAAAAAAAGCATTGCCGTAAAATGCCCTGGCGTTTTCCTGTGCCTGACGCAACGCTGCCTGAGCCGATGCCAGATTGGGACTTTGGGTCAGGGCCGAACGGATCAGGGCATCCAGTTCCGGTGAGTGGAATACGGTCCACCACTGCGCCGGGATGTCCTGTGCCATCACCAGTTTTTGCGCAACACCGGCATTTCCCTGCGACGCATCGAGAGGGTTTTGCACGGGTGAGACAGTATAGGAATAGGATTCAGGCGGCGTAGTCTTTGAGGTAGCCGGGGCCTCGGGCGCTTTGAAATCCGGTCCCAGAGTACAGCCAGTCAGGACCAGTGCCAGCGCCAGGCTGAAGGAATTTAGGGGGAAGTTCATTTTTTTAGTCACTAAATCACTCCTGATGATACGTAGCGGGGCCATTTGCCAGCCGGGTATTATACCGGCTTTGCGAACAGATTATTTTTCGATCGAATTTATTCACAATGTACATCAGCCAGGGTTGCGCATCCAGACAAAAAACCGGGTTATAAATTCGGGAACCAGGGTAAATATCAGTGCGCCGGCCAGCACATTCAGTCCGGCAGTGACCAGAAATATCTGAGGAATGGTCAATCCGAATTTGAACATGACCATGGCCGACAGTGCAGCCACCACCATGAACAGTGCGTTTAAAATATTCATTCCTGCAATCGTGCGTGACATGTGATCCGGATCACAGCGCGTCTGAATCAGCGCAAACAACGGCACGATGTACAGGCCACCGGCCATGCCTATTCCCAACATATCAAACAGAATGCGCCAGCTGCCGTCATGCTGCAAAAAACGGTAAGCATCAACACTGCCCGAATATAGATAAGCGACGCTGGACAGATAAAGGTCAACGCCAAACACCGTCATGCCCAGAGCGCCGAGCGGAACCAGGCCGATTTCAACCTTGTGTCCGGACAGGCGCTCACACCACAGCGACCCGGCTCCGACCCCGATCGAAAATACCGCAAGCAGAATCACGAAGACACTGTAGTCGCCGTGCAGATTGACTTTGGCATACTGGGGAATCTGCGCCAGAATGATTGCGCCGTAAAACCAGAACCAGGAATTGCCCAGCATGGCCAGAAATACTGTGCGGTTTTTCAGGGAAAACCGGATATTGCGCACCGACTCGGAAAACGGATTCCAGGTCACCTGCAAGTGCGGCACCGGTGCTGGCGAAACGGGAATTTTCCAGCTCATGACCGCACCCAGCACTGCCAGACCCATGGTACCGAATGCGACCAGATGTATGCCCCAGGGCTGGACCACTGCCAGCATGGCGCCGATAATCTGGCCCAGCAAAATACCGACAAAGGTACCCATTTCAACCAGACCATTGCCGCCAACCAGTTCCTCGGCTTTCAAATGTTGTGGCAGGTAGGCATACTTCATCGGTCCAAACAGCGTGGAATGCAGCCCCATGCCGGCGATGGCGGCAATCAGCACCCAAACCTGATGATAGAACCAGCCGATGCCGGCCACGCACATGATGAAGATTTCCAGCAGCTTGACCGCCCTGGCCAGATTGCCCTTTTCCACTTTATCGGCAATCTGGCCGGCGGTGGCAGAAAACAGCATGAACGGCAAAATGAACAGTCCGGGAATAATCTGGTTTAACAGGTCGACACTCATGGTCGTCCAGTGCAGCGTATCGAACGTCAGCACCGTGACCAGGGCAATTTTAAAAACATTGTCGTTCAAGGCGCCCAAAAACTGGGCCCAGAAGAATGGCGCGAAACGGCGCTGCAGCAGCAGGGAAAACTGGTTTTTGTTTTTCATGAATTGGGAGTGAAAGTCTGGCTGACTGGACAATCTGCCGAATATACCTCAACATCCGGTTTCGATGTTGCAAATGGACTTGTAAAATTTTCAAAATTTCATTTTTTCAGTAACACCGATCAGATCAACCCACTTTGAGTCAGATATAGCCAGATATGAAAATTTCGATCCACGCCACAATACCAATTCTGTGCACATTGTCGTTCCTGCTCGGCGCCAGCGCGCTGGCCCAGACCAGCACTGACATGGCAGAGCCAATCACGGTTGCCACTGCACCGGCAAAAATTACCTCACTGATCAAGATTGATGAAAAAATCGGTGATGGCACAGAAGCCACGCCAGGTTCGTATCTGGATATGCACTACACCGGCTGGATCTACGATCCCAAGGCAGCAGACCGGCACGGCGCAAAATTTGACAGCTCGCGCGACAGCGGACAGCCACTGACCTTTCAGCTGGATGCAAGAACCGTGATTCGTGGCTGGGATATTGGCATACGCGGCATGAAGGTCGGCGGCAAACGCACGCTGATCATTCCTTCTTACCTGGCTTATGGGCCGAAAGGCAGTAATTCGATTCCGCCCAATTCGACGCTGATATTTGATGTGGAGCTGATTAATTCGCGGTGACAGTTTGCAGGTTGGAAGTCGCAGGCTGGGATGCAATCGTAGGCTGGGATGCAATCCCAGCATTTCAACCGTTGATGCTGGGATTGCATCCCAGCCTACGAAGCAGGAGGGCGCCTGCGAATCCCCCGACAGATCACCCCGCCTTGAGCTTGGTATCCGACAACACCTTGCGTATGGTAGAAGCCAGTTCTTCCGCAACAAACTTCGCCACGTAAGCATCGGCGCCCACGTTTTTGACGTGCTCTTCATTGGTCGAACCAGTCAGTGACGAATGGATGATTACCGGCAGATTCTGAAAGCGCGTATCGTGCTTGATTTTTCTGGTCAGCGTGAAGCCATCCATTTCCGGCATTTCCAGATCGGTCAGCACCAGCGCCACTTTTTCATGAATTGACTTACCCTGGGCTTCTGCCTCGTTAGACAGGGCCTGCAGTTTTTCCCAGCATTCCTTGCCGGTTTTGGTCATGACAAACGGTGCGCCCATGGCACCCAGACCGCGTTCAATCAGCGTTCTGGCCATATGTGAATCATCTGCGGCCAGAATAACGGTACCGGGTGGCAGCAATAATTTGGGTCCGACTGTCTTGGCATCGATTTCGGGTTCTTCAGGCTGAATCGTGCGCAGAATCTGCTCCACGTCCAGCACCTGGGCCAAACGGGTATTGGCAATATCGCCGTCCAGACGGGCGATACTGGTCACCATGCCGGCCACTGAACTGGACTCGGCCGACAACACCTGGCCCCAATCCAGACGCACGATCTCTTCAACGGATTCCACCGCAAAGCCCTGGGTGGAACGCGCATACTCGGTCACCAGCAAAATGTTCAGGCCGGTGGCCGGGACACAGCCCACCACGGACGGCAGATCAATCACCGGAATAATCTGACCGCGCAGATTCACCACGCCCAGCATGTTGTTGACCGCCCCTGCGACTTCCGTAATGCTGGGCATGGCCACGATTTCACGCACTTTAAAGACATTAATGCCAAACAACTCGGCATGACCGGTCTGCTTGGCAACGCCCAGGCGAAACAACAGCAGTTCAAATTTGTTTGATGCAGTCAGGTTGGTACGTTCATCAATTTCTTGCTGAATTGAACTCATGTTTCCTCCAAAAACCGGGTGATTTTATTAAAACGATCATAATAGTGCGCTGGCAACCCAAAAAGCAGTGCTTTTTTGAGTACTGTTGGATTGATTATAGTAACGAATTCGAAACAGGCCAGTCATTTCCGAAGGAAAACTTATTTAATTACCTTATAGCAGGGAACATACTGTTTTCCGGGCAGCTTCATGCGCTGCTGCTGCACAAAAGATGCCAATAAGGCATCAACCGATTCCATCAGATCGGCGTCCCCATGAATTTCGAAATGGCCATATTTTTCAATGGCGAGAATGCCGGCCTGTTTCACGTTGCCCGCCACGATGCCGGAAAAAGCGCGTCGCAGATTGGCAGCCAGGGCATACACGGCCTGATTTTTGTGCAGCGCCAGTTGCTTCATGTTCTGGTGAGTCGGTTCGAACGTCTGCTGAAATTCATCCGGCACCTTCAGCGACCAGTTAAAAAAGTAGGCGTCTGAAATGGCTTTGCGATAGGCGCGCACGTCAGCAATACCGGTGACGATCTTTTGTGCGACCTGCTCCGGATCGTCAATGATGATTTCATAGCGCTGTTGCGCTTCTTTACCCAGCGTGGCGCCGATGAACTGATCAATCTGCGCGAAGTACGCCTGTGCGCTGACCGGGCCGGTAAAGATGAGCGGAAATGGAATTGCCGCATTATCCGGGTGCAGCAACACGCCCAGAATATAAAGAATTTCTTCCGCCGTTCCCGCACCGCCCGGGAACACCACCACCGCATGTCCGATCCGGACAAACGCTTCCAGACGTTTTTCAATATCCGGCAGAATCACCAGATCATTGACAATGGCATTCGGCGCCTCCGCCGCGATGATGCCCGGTTCGGTGACACCGACATAGCGCCCGGCTGAATTGCGCTGCTTGGCGTGACCGATCGTGGCGCCCTTCATCGGTCCTTTCATGGCCCCGGGTCCGCAGCCGGTACAGATATTCATGCCGCGCAAACCAAGCTGATAACCAACGTGCTTGGTGTAATCGTACTCATGTCCGGAGATCGAATGGCCGCCCCAGCACACCACCAGATTCGGATTGAGCTGCGGCTGCAGAAAATTGGCATTGCGCAGGATATGAAATACCGCATCGGTAATACCCTGACTGTTGGCAAGATCAAACTGGGCATTGCCTTCGATTTCACTGTTTAAAAATATAATGTCGCGCAACACCGCAAACACATGTTCCTGAATACCCTTGATCATCACGCCATCAACAAAAGCGATGGCCGGCGCATTCCGGATATCGAGCTTGATGCCGCGTTCGCGCAGCAGGATCGAAATCGAAAAATCGGGATACCGGGCCAGCAACTCCTTGCCGTCATCGAGCGCATTGCCGCTGTTTAAAACCGCCAGCGTGCAGTGACGAAATACCGTGTACAACCCGCCGTGACTGGTATCGAGCAGTTTGTTGATTTCTGCCTTGGATAAAACGTCGAGCCGACCTTCGGGGGAAATCTGTGTGTCTAAGACGGGATAGTCCAAAATAGCCTCTTCATAATTGTTATTGATGTCAGTGGAACTCACACCCTTATACCAGTCTAGTTCAAATTCGCAAAATCAACAGCGCCGAACAACGGTGAGTATCAAAATTGGCCACTCGCTGCTACCATGATCCGGAACTTTTTGACAGAATGAGAATCGAAATGAAAAGTCTGTCTTGACGAATAAAAAAGCGTCATGTAGCATCCCCCTACGACTCACCCCTTAACCGACTTGTTGAGCAAGTTGCTTCTGGGGCGACAGACCGCCTTAGGGCGGTTTTGTCATTATGATGGCCTCTACGCGTTACCTGCGACTCGTCAATTCAATTCAACAGGTCCCGGAAATGACGCGTGTTCAAGTGCACGTATTAAACGAAAAAAATACGGACGTAAATTTGGCTTCTGATTTAATAACGGGAGCATGGACAGGCGAATATGAGCAGGCGGTAATATGTACCAATGACACAGACATTTCAGGAGCACTTTCAGTAATTCGAAAGCACCATTCCAAAATAATCCTTGGATTGATTGCGCCAATACCCGGCAACGACCACCGAAAAATAGCAACTGACCTGATTAATCTCACAAACTGGTCAAAAACATTAAGTCCCGTTCATCTTGCCAATGCGCAGTTGCTGAAAAAATTCCGAATACTTCAATATAAAAACCTGACTACTAGATTGCCGGGTTATTTTTAAGGCCATCAAATCAACACCACCACCCGGCATTATGATGCTCATTCGGCATAAGCAATCCCAGCATACCCAGAGTAATCAGAATGACCGCCGCACACATCACCAGCCAGGCCGGTGGTTTTTTCTGACCAAAGCGGCCGGTCAGACCGTGCGCAAACAGCAGATACGGCATGGTGCCCAGGCCGAAGCAGAACATCAGCACCCCGCCGGCCCACGGCGAACCGCTGATGAGGGCAATCGGCAGCACGCCATACACCAGACCGCAAGGCAGACAGCCCCACAGCAGGCCGCGTGTAATCGGCAGGGAGGGCAGACTCACTTTGGAAAACAGATTGGAAACACCAGTCAGATTGAGCCACTGCCCTGCCCGGCTCAGCAAATTAAATTTGCAGCCCAGACAGCGCAATCCGAGATAGATCAGAGTGAGATTGCCGATGAAAAACAGTACCGCCTGTACCGGCATGACAGGCTTGAGCAGCAGTCCGGCTGCGCCGAGCGTGCCGACCAGCGCACCGGCCATGGCGTAGGTGAGCAGTCGTCCCAGATGCAGCAACGCCAGATCAGCCCATCTGATGCGGGGCGCAGCAACCGGGGCAATCGGAATGACTTTGCCGGTTTTGACGGGTTGCGCCAGTACGGTTGCAATACCGCCGCACATGCCGATGCAGTGGCTGCCACCGGCAACCCCGGCCAGAGTCGCGGTCAGCACTAAAGAAAGATTCAACATGGATTATTCAAGCCAACTTTGCAGGCAACCGCCTTTTTAGCGCGGCTTGACCAGCAAAACAACAGTGATGGTGCTCGCAACGCAGCCCAGCAGCCAGAAGATGATAAAACCCAGGGTATAACCAGCCTGTGAACTCAAGCTGAACTTTTCACCAAAAATGATCAGATCGAGCGGATCGATCATGGTGAACAATAAGCCACAACTCACGGCTGCCATCAGGAACGCGGGCCATACGATGGCCATGATCAAACGGGATGGATTGACTCGGGGATGTGTCTGGTATTCCAAGGCTAGTCTCCTTATTTTAGAATTTGTCACCTAAAAATACCTCCTAAGTTGCAAAGCGTCAATGCATTTCAGTCACCGCCCTGATTTGCAGATCGGTCTGCAGCGGGTTATGCCAGTCGCTGGTCAGGCGCCAGTTGCCGCCTTCCAGTTTGATATGCATGATGCTGGCGCTCGTGTTGGCCAGGTTGCCCTGGTACTGACCGGGTGCCATTTTCAGCAGCGGCAGCCGGTGCGTGGTTTCCACCAGATCGTCATGATTTGAAGTGGCCACACTGAGCAGAACCGATTCGGGCAAATCACCGACGCCTTCAAGTGCCAGATTGATCTGTCCGCCGGCCATCAGATGTATCTGGGCATGCAGCTGCATTTTTCTGGCCTGGGCGTCGCGCATCAGATCGGTATTGATCATCAGGCCCTGTTTGTAATAATCCTCGGTGACGACCTTGTCGGCACCGGAAAAAGCCAGGTAGCCGCTGAACAGGCTGGCGCACACCACGCACAACGGGCCACCGATCACCAGTAACAGCCAGGGTTCTTTTTTCCAGCTATCGGCTTTTTGCAATGAAGGTAATGTAGTCATTTTTTTCTTTCAAATCAGTGGGGTACAAGAAACACAGCTTTTTCAGATACAACGATTTTTGCGTCCGACTGGTCTTTGACAATAAATTTGATTTTATGTGATCCGGCTTCTTCAACACCGGCCGGAATTTCAACCCGGACCGGGAACGATTTATCGGTTGCGCCGGCAATTTCCACCACATGTTCATTCACAATCTTCACGCCGGTTATTCCGGTTACTTCGACCTCATAAGTGGCTTTGGTCTCTTCGGCATTCATGATCTGCAGTTTGTACACATTATCAATTGCGCCGGTGTCAGTCACACGCGGCATGCCGCGATCGCGAATCACATTGACTTTGAGCGGCACCCGGTTGGCCAGCGTCACGCCTGAGGCGATAATGATAGTCCAGAGTATGGCGGTATAAAACAGGGTACGCGGACGGAACACCCGTTTCCACATCTGTTCTCTGGTGTACCCGTTTTCCAGTGCATGTTCGGTGTTGTAACCAATGAGGCCGGGCTCATAGCCCATTCTGTCCATGATGTCGTCGCAGGCATCGATACAGGCCGTGCAGCCGGTACATTCATACTGCAGTCCGTTGCGAATATCAATGCCGGTCGGACAGACCTGCACGCAGACGTTGCAGTCAACACAGGCGCCAAGACTTAACGCCTTGTAGTCGGCATTTTTGCTTCTGGAGCCACGCGGCTCACCGCGTGCGGCATTGTAGCTGACGATCAACGTGTCCTTGTCAAACATGGCGCTCTGAAAACGCGCATACGGACACATGTACTTGCAGACCTGTTCGCGCATCCAGCCGGCATTGCCGTAAGTGGCAAAGCCGTAAAAGAAAATCCAGAAGGTTTCCCACGGACCCAGTGTCCAGACCAGTACTTCGCCGACCAGTTGACGGATCGGCGTGAAATAACCAACGAAAGTAAAGCCGGTCCACAGCGCAATGCCGATCCAGATCGCGTGCTTGGCAAATTTCAGCAAGACCTTGCGGGGCGACAGTGCGCCGTTGTCCAGACGCATACGCGCATTGCGGTCGCCTTCAACCTTGCGCTCGACCCACATGAAAATTTCGGTATACACCGTTTGCGGACAGGCATAACCGCAGAACAGCCGCCCGGCAACCGTGGTAAATAAAAACAGGGAAAGTGCCGAGATCACCAGCAGGACAGTTAAATAAATAAAATCCTGCGGCCAGATCACCAGGCCGAAAATATAGAATTTACGCGAGGTCAGATCAAACAGAACCGCCTGACGGTCATTCCAGTTCAGCCAGGCGGTGCCATAAAAGATCAGTTGCGTAAACCAGACCAGCACCCAGCGCCAGTTGGCAAACCACCCGCTGATGGCACGCGGGTAGATTTTCTGGTGCCCTGCGAAAAGAGATTGCTCTACAAACTGTTGTTGAGACTGAGCAAACTCTTCCTTGTTGTATTGCTTGATTGGTACCGGGTCCATTACATCCTTCTTACGTTGTTACTTGTTCTGCTTCTGTTCAGCTTCGAGACCGCCGGAATTCGACAGACTCCACACATAGGCAGCCAGCAGGTGGACTTTTGCATCACCCAGAAGCGTTTTATGCGCAGGCATCGTATTGTTGTGACCATGATTGATACCATCCATAATGGTATCGATATCGCCACCGTACAACCAGATTTTATCAGTCAGATTCGGCGCACCGATTGCCTGATTGCCTTTACCTTCAGGGCCATGACATGCGGCGCAGATGGCAAATTTTGGTTTACCGAAAGCGGCCTTGATCGGATCATGGGCTGAATCAGACAGACTCAGAACATAGTTGGCCACATTGCGTACATCGTCATCCGTACCGACTGCTGCACCCATTGGTGGCATGATACCGTGACGACCCTGGCTGATGGTCAGCTCAATCGTTGCCGGATCACCGCCATACAGCCAGTCTTTATCTGTCAGATTCGGAAAGCCCTTGTTACCCTGGGCATCAGAACCGTGGCACTGTGCACAGGTGTTCAGGAACAGACGTTCACCGATGGCACGCGCTTCTGGAGATTTCGCCACTTCTTCAATTGGCATGGCCAGATATTTTGCAAAAATCGGTCCGTACTGTGCATCACTTTTCTGGATTTCGGTATTGTACTGACCAGCAGCACTCCAGCCCAGCTTGCCCTGAAAACTGCCCAGACCAGGATACAGAACCAGATACACCAGTCCGAACACAATGGTGAAGTAAAACAGCCACATCCACCAGCGCGGCAACGGATTATTGCTTTCCTGCAGAGTACCGTCCCAGATATGGCCGGTTGTACCATCGGTCAGCGGTTTGCCGTCATGATCCAGCGGTACCGTCACCTTCGTTTGCGCCCACAACAAAACGGCACAGCCCAAAATACTGATGATGACCAGGACAGAAATCCAGATGCTCCACCATTCGTTAAAAAAATCAGCCATGATTATCCTTATCATTATCTAAAAGCGAGTGGCCAAGGGTTTCGAATTTGGACTTGTTATGCGTATTAAAAGCCCAATACAGAATCCCGACAAACACCACCAAACTCACCAGTGTAAAAATACTGCTCAACAGTGTGAAATCCATGTGAGTTTCCTCCCTTAATTTCTGTTCTTGATTGCTGTACCCAGCACCTGCAGATACGAAATCAGCGCATCCAGTTCGGTTTTGTCAGCCAGCTCTGCCGGTCCGCCATCAATATCTGCCTGAGTGTACGGAACACCAAGGGTACGCATGGCGCGCAGTTTGGGTTGAATCTCGGATGGATCCAGTTTGTTTTTGGCCAGCCAGGCATAAGCAGGCATATTCGATTCCGGCACCACATCACGTGGATTATTCAGATGGATACGGTGCCAGTCATCGCTGTAGCGTCCGCCAACCCGGGCCAGATCCGGACCGGTACGTTTGCTGCCCCACTGGAACGGATGATCGTAGACCGATTCACCTGCCACCGAATAGTGACCATAACGCTCGGTTTCAGCCCGGAACGGACGAATCATCTGTGAGTGGCAGCCGTAGCAGCCTTCTCTGAGATAAATATCGCGTCCGGCCAGCTGCAACGGGGTATAGGGCTTCAAGCCGGTTACCGGTTCCGTGGTTGAGTGCTGGAAAAACAGCGGTACGATTTCCACCAGACCGCCCACACTCACCGTAAGGAGCACTAACACCAGCATCAAACCAACGTTGCGCTCGATAAGGTCATGACTAAATTTACTGATACTCATTTATTTTCTCCCGTATTCGTCTTAAGCGTGAGCCAGGGTTGGAGCAGGAATCGCAGGATTCACTGCCGTGCCACCGATGACTGTTTTGGCTACGTTATAAGCCATGGTCACCATCCCCGTGATATACAGCGCGCCACCACACAGACGTATTACGTAGTACGGATAAGTTGCCTTGACACCTTCAATGAATGTATACATCAGCGTGCCGTCATCATTGAAACTTCTCCACATGATGCCCTGCATCACACCGGCAATCCACATTGCAGAGATGTACAGCACCACACCGATGGTCGCAGTCCAGAAGTGAACTTCAATCAGTTTGACCGAATACATCTGTGTTTTGCCCCACAGGCGTGGAATCAGGTAATACAGCGAACCGATGGTGATGAAACCCACCCAGCCCAAGGCACCGGAATGCACGTGACCAATACCCCAGTCGGTGTAATGCGACAGCGCATTGACCGTTTTGATCGCCATCATCGGACCTTCAAAGGTCGACATACCGTAGAACGACAGTGACACGATCAGGAAACGCAGGATCGGATCGGAACGCAGCTTGTGCCAGGCGCCAGACAATGTCATTACACCGTTGATCATACCGCCCCATGATGGTGCCAGCAGAATCAGTGAGAACACCATACCCAGTGACTGAACCCAGTCAGGCAATGCGGTGTAATGCAGATGATGCGGACCCGCCCACATGTAAGTGAAGATCAAAGCCCAGAAGTGGACGATCGACAGGCGATATGAGTAGATTGGACGTTCAGCCTGTTTTGGAATGAAGTAATACATCATGCCCAAAAAGCCGGCGGTCAGGAAGAAACCCACCGCATTATGACCGTACCACCACTGCACCATGGCATCCTGGACACCGGCATAGGCCGAGTAGGATTTAAAGGCAGACACTGGCAGCGAAGCACCATTGACGACGTGCAGCAAAGCCACAGCCAGAATGAATGCGCCATAAAACCAGTTGGCCACGTAGATATGCTTGACCTTGCGCTTGGCCAGTGTCCCAAAGAACACGACGGCATAAGCGATCCAGACCACGGCAATTGCGATAGTAATCGGCCATTCCAGTTCTGCGTATTCCTTGCCGCGGGTAAGACCCATCGGCAGGGTCACGACGGCGGAAACAATAATCGCCTGCCAACCCCAGAACACGAAACCGGCCAGCTTGTCCGAAAACAGCCGGACATGACAGGTTCGCTGCACAACGTAGAACGAGGTAGCCATTAACGCGCAACCTCCGAAGGCAAAAATCACGGCATTGGTATGCAGTGGACGGATACGGCCGTAAGTAAGGAAAGGTATGCCGAAATTGAGGTCGGGCCAGGCCAGTTGCGCGGCGATAATCACCCCGACCAGCATCCCAATGACTCCCCAGACAACGGACATAACGGCAAATTGCCTTACCACGCGGTAGTTATAAGTAGTTTCGATATTTTCGCTCATGATCTCGCACAGGTTGATTAACTGCGGTCAGTCTAGTGCTTAGTTGCTACAGATGAATTGATGAATATCAAATTGACTGGAAACATTAGGTAACAAGTCGAATTAATTAAAAATTATCAGGCGCACACGCAACTTAGTTATTGCAAGTTCTTTTCAAATAAACATTAAGCTACCCATTCCCGCAGGCTGGGAGTGAAGCGTTGTTTACACTTTTTTTATGCTGGCAATCACCACCTATACAACAACTTTATCCGGCAATGCGTAATCTCATGGCATCCGATTCATGTCTGCACAAGGAGCTGTCCAATGAGCCCGCTATTCGTCATCGCTGCAGTGATTTCCATCCTGCTCGGCACCTACCTCATCTACGTCGTGCGTAACGCCGACGAATTTTGATCAACCTGTCAATGTGGTCAAACCAAACTGACGCTGGACAAGCCAGTGGCAAAAAACTAGTATCTGGATCTCTGACTATTGTGAAACCTTAAAACCTGATGACCGACAGCAGACCCGATCCAGACCTGCTTCTTGAAAAGATCCAGCGAGAAGATGCCCGCGCGCTGCGTGGGCATTTCAAACTGTTTTTCGGCGCGTGTGCCGGGGTGGGAAAAACCTTTGCCATGCTCAGCGCCGCCAAGGCCATACAGCTCCATGGCATTGACGTCATCATCGGCGTGGTCGAAACCCATGGCCGGCGTGACACGGTCGCGTTGACCGAAGGTCTGGAAATACTGCCAGCCCAGAAAATCAGTTACCACGACAAACTGCGCGATGAATTCGATCTCGACGGGGCACTCAAACGCAAACCCGCCCTCATTCTCATGGATGAACTGGCGCATTCCAACATCCCCGGCACGCGCCATCAGAAACGCTGGCAGGATGTGGAAGAGCTGCTCGCTGCCGGCATTAATGTGTACTCCACGGTCAATGTGCAGCATCTGGAAAGTCTCAATGACATCGTCGGCCAGATTACCGGTATCCGGGTCTGGGAAACCATACCGGACCGCGTGTTCGACATGGCCGATGAAATTACCCTGGTTGATCTGCCGCCGGACGAACTGCTGCGCCGCCTCAAGGAAGGCAAGGTGTACATCCCGCACCAGGCCGAACGCGCTTCCAAAAATTTTTTCCGCAAGGGCAATCTGATCGCGCTGCGCGAACTGGCGCTGCGCCGTACCGCCGATCAGGTGGACGTGCAGATGCGCGACTATCGCGCCGATCAGGCCATCCAGGATGTGTGGCAGGCCAAGGAACGTTTGCTGGTCTGTATCGGTCCGCACGAAAGCAGCAGCAAGCTGGTGCGCAGTGCCGCACGACTGGCAGCCAGTCTGCGCGCCGATCTGATCGCGGTGTATATTGAAACACCGGCACTGCAAAAACTGTCCGATGCACAGCGCAGTGCCATCCACAAAACCCTGAAACTGGCTCAGGAACTGGGTGCCGAAACCACCACCCTGTCCGGTGAAAAACTCGCACCGATCCTGCTCAGTTACGCGCAAAGCCGCAATGTCACCAAACTGGTGATCGGCAAATCGACCCGTCCGGCCTGGAAGCGCATACTGCAAACCAGTCTGGCCGATGAGCTGGCCAGCCGCAGTACCGATGTCGATGTGTACGTGGTCGGACATGACTTCGATATGGAACCGGACAAGTCAACCACGTCCGGCGGTTACGACAATCTGACCGACGCCAGAACCATTCCGGCCCAGCCTGCCGGCTACGTCTGGGCGGCGGGCCTGTGCATTGCGGTGTCCGGCATTACGGCCGGCCTGGTGAATATTTTCGATCTGGCCAACGTGATCATGCTGTACCTGCTGGCGGCCGTCGCGGTGGCGATCAAGTTTGGACGGGGCCCGAGCATTTTTGCCTCGTTTTTAAGTGTCGCCTCATTCGACTTTTTTTTCGTGCCGCCACGCTTTTCGTTTCAGGTTTCCGACACCCAGTATCTGTTTACGTTTGTGATCATGCTGGCCGTGTCACTGATCATCAGCAACCTGACTGCCAATCTGCGCTATCAGGCGCGCATTGCCAGCTTCCGCGAACGACGCACCAATGCCCTGAATGCCATGAGCAAGGCGCTCTCGTCGGCCCTGATGGTGAACCAGATTATTGAAATCAGCAATGAACATCTGGTTGGCATTTTTCAGGCCAAAATCGCCATCCTGCTGCCCGACTCGCACGAAGCCATCCGCCAGCCGCTGACCGGATCGGACAGTATCCCCGAGCATCTCGATCTGGGCGTGGCGCAATGGGTCTATGACAACCAGCAGCGCGCCGGTCTGGGCACCAATACCCTGCCGGCCAATGCCCTGCTGTATATCCCGCTGCAGGCACCAATGCGCACCCGCGGTGTGCTGGCCATCGCCCCGACCCAGAAGCGTCATATTTTTCAACCCGAACAGCAACGCCTGCTCGACACCTTTGCCTCACAGATCGCACTGGCACTGGAACGCATCCATTATGTGGAGGTGGCACAGGATGCCCTGATCAGCATCGAGGCCGAACGGTTGCGCAATTCCCTGCTGTCGGCCATTTCACACGATTTGCGCACCCCCCTGACCGCCATTATGGGACTGGCCAGCACACTGCAAACCAACATCAGCGAACAGACCCGAGATGAGCTGGTCCAGGGCATCAACGAAGAAGCCCGGCACATGAACAGCCTGATCATCAATTTGCTGGACATGGCCAAACTGCAGTCCGGCAAAGTCATGCTCAACAAACAGTGGCAGCCGATTGATGAAGTAATCGGCAGCGCCTTGCGCCTGTCAAGTCCGCTCACTGCTGCCGGTTTCAAAGTCACCGTGGAGATTGCACCCAATTTGCCGCTGCTGTCGTTTGATTCGGTTCTGATCGAACGGGTGCTGTGCAATCTGATCGAAAATGCCGTCAAATACGGGCGTAACCAGATTCTGGTCGAAGCCGCCCTGTACCACGATGAATTCATGGTCAGCGTCACCGACAACGGCCGCGGTCTGCCGGACGGCATGGGTGAAAAGATTTTTGACAAATTTACCCGTGGTGAAAAAGAGTCGGCCACCTATGGTGTCGGACTTGGTCTGGCGATCTGCAAATCGATTATTGAAGCGCATCAGGGTAAAATCTGGGCCACCAACCTGCCAGACCAGGGTGCCAAAATCAGCTTCACCCTGCCGCTGGGCACACCGCCCAAAATTGAAAGCGAACAGGCTTAGCGCCATTGACTCAATGACCAACGAAAACACCATCAATCTGGTACTGATCGAAGATGAAAAACAGATACGCCGTTTTTTGTCAGCCGCGCTCGAAAGCGAAGGCGTCAGCGTGTATGAAGCCGAAACCGGCAAACAGGGACTGATCGCCTGCGCCACCCGCAAACCCGACATCATCATCGTTGACCTGGGCCTGCCCGACATGAGCGGACTGGATGTGATCCGTGAAGTGCGCAGCTGGAGCGACACGCCCATCATCGTTCTGTCGGCGCGCACCGGGGAACTGGACAAGGTCGATGCACTGGATGCCGGTGCGGATGATTATTTGAGCAAACCATTCGGCACCGCTGAACTGATCGCCCGGATCCGTGCGCACCTGCGGCGCCGCCAGCCCGGCAGCACCGGCACCGATCATCTGTTCCAGTTCGGCGATGTGAAAGTGGACTTTGCACTGCGCACCGTCACCAAAAAAGATGAAGAAGTGCATTTGAGCCCGATCGAATACCGGCTGCTGTCGGTGCTGGCCAGAAACGCCGGCAAGGTCATGACGCAGCGCCAGTTGCTGCATGAGGTATGGGGACCGAATCATTCCGAGAGCAGTCATTATCTGCGCATTTACATGGGCAATCTGCGCCAGAAACTGGAATCGGTTCCGGCGCAGCCCAGGTATTTTTTGACGGAGACCGGGGTGGGTTACCGGTTGGTGGTGCAGGATGTGCGCAAGGCCGGAGAGTGAACTCAGCTCAGCAGATTTCGGTCAATAAAAAAGGCAGCCACGGCTGCCTTTTCATTGCGCATCATTAAAAATCAGGACGCGGCTTTTTCACTGGTAAACGGCTTGGTCACCTTGGCCTTGCCATTGAGTTTTAACTGATTTACAAAGTTGTACAATCCATCCGAACCCGTCACCGTATCAACCTGCTTGGCAATTTCAGCACTTCGGCCTTCATCCGGAGCAGCCTGCTGGAGTTTGTTTATGCGGTACACGGTGTAACCCTGGCCCGGCATATCCACACCGACAAACGCCGGCAACTGCTGCACATCGGCTTTCATGATGGCATCAAAGGCAGGACGTGGCACACCGGTTGACTCAATGCGTGAAACCATTTTGGTATCGGCAAAACCGGTATCGTCGGCCTTGGCTTTGAGAGCGGCCAGTTTGTCTTCGCCGGCTTTTTTGGCCAGCGCATCGGCCTGCAGTGCAGTCACACGTTCAGCGATCACGGTTTTGACTTCTTCCAGCGGCCGTTTGCTCGCAGCCTTGTATTCAACGATGTGGGCTGACACCAGGGTATTCGAACCCAGATCCAGTGCTTCCATGTTGTGCTTGTTTTTGATGACATCGTCAGAAAACAGTGCCTTCAAAAATTTGGGATTGGACAGTACCGGATTGGCCATCGCGGCGATATTGGCCGGATTCGGTGTGCGCGCTATCCGGTCGGCTGTTTCAATTTTCAGTTTCAGTTTGTCGGCCACCGGTTTTAAGCTGTCCGGCTGTTCATACACGGTATTGGTAAACGACTCGGCCAGTTCGCTGAATTTTTTGCCGGCCTTCTGTTTTTGAATGTCCTCAGTGATCTGCGCCTTGACCTGATCCAGCGGTTTGACCGACGCCGGTTTGATTCCGGTCACGCGGATGATGTGATAACCAAAATCGGTTTCCACCAGATCGCTGACTTCATCCTGCTTCAACTGGTAGGCCGCGTCTTCAAACGGTTTCAACATCATGCCACGACCGAAGTAATCCAGATCACCGCCCTGACCTGCCGAACCTTCATCCTGCGAATACTGTTTGGCCAGTTGGGCAAAATTGCCTGGCTGTTTTTTGACCAGTGCCAGCACTTCTTCGGCCCTGGCTTTGGCTGCAGCCTTGTCTGCGGCAGTCGCATCCTTGCCCAGCTTGATCAGAATATGGCTGGCACGACGCTGTTCCGGGCTGGAATAGTTTTTGACATTCTGTTTGTAATACTCATTGATTTCGTCATCAGTGACGCTGATCTGGCCGCTGATGGCGTCAGCGCTGAGCACGACGTATTCAATTTTTGCCAATTCAGGCAACTCGAACTGCGCGCCGTTTTTATCGTAAAAATCCTTGAGCATGGCGTCAGTCAGTTTGACCTGGCCCACGAAATCCTGATTCCGAAATGACAGCGACTGCACTTCACGTTGCTGGGCAGTGATGCTGTTGATCTGTGCGATCAGCGTCCTCGAGGCAAAGGCACTGCCCTGAATGGCGCCGGTGAGCTGCTGTTGCGCCAGATCGTGACGCAGACTGTTTTCATACATGGCCTGAGTCATCCCCTGGGAGGCCAGCGCGCGGGCGTAACCTTCCTTGTCAAAGCTGCCGTCCGGGCGGGTCAGGCCTGGAATCATCAGTATGGTTTTTTGCAGTTCGGCATCCGAGACTGTCAGGTTTTCATTGCCCACTTCGGCTTTCAGGGCACGCTGGGCAATCAGGTTATCCAGTACGGCCTGTTTGGCGTCGGGTGTATTGAACATGGATTCATCAAACTTGTCGCCAAAACGCTGACGCATCTGATTGATACGATCGCGCAATGCATCATCAAACTCCTGCTGCGAAATGCTTTCGCCGGCGACTTTGGCCACTGCGCTCTCACTGTTGCCGCGCACATAACTGGAAATACCGACCAGGGCAAACGATGGAACAATAAATAACAGCAAGATGAACTGCATTAGGCGCTGATGGGTACGAACGTATTCAAACATGGCGGGGGTCACTCATTGTGCTGGTGGGCGCGCTGGCTTCTTGATTCTTAAATAGTTGGAGCCATTGCTTATAAAAAAAAGGAACCTGACGTTCGCTTTTAACAATCTTTGTCGGTACCGACCATAAGCTGTTGATTTGACTGCAGACGATAGCAAAGTCGCAAGTTAAACCCGGCAAACGGCAAGTCGCGATTCTATCAGTGTTTGGAGAGATATGACAAGCTGCCTGTATCAGGAGACAGCCTGCAGCGGCACGATAGCCGGCTGCTCTCGATTTTCAGCCGGGCTGAGTTCGTAGTTGCCCTGCAATGTCATCCAGAGAATAATCATTCGACACCTGTGAACAGAATGACCTGACACCGCTGACAGCTTCCACGCAAAAGCCACGCCGCAAGAATATCGATTACCATGGCGCTGTTATCATCTGTCTGAACGGGCCCGATTTCGTTCTACTTCCAAGAGAGACTGAAATGAACAACACAATAAAATTGTCGATGTATTTTTCGTGCCTGCTTGCCTTTGCCGCCAGTGTCTGCGCTGTCGGAAACAGTTATGCGCAAACAGATTCTGATCAACTGGCCCGTGCGATCCATAAGGAACTGGTCGGGATCGACACCACAACGGCCACGGGCGATACGCTGGCCGCCGCACAGGCCATGGCCAGGCGGCTCCTGGCTGCAGGTTTTCACCAGTCAGATGTGCAGGTGCTGTCCCCGGCACCACGCAAAGGAAATCTGGTTGCCCGTCTGCACGGCCTGGGCAAGCGCAAACCTGTCCTGTTGATGGCGCACCTTGACGTGGTGCCGGCCAAACGCGAAGACTGGAATACCGATCCCTTTAAACTGGTTGAAAAAGACGGCTATCTGTATGGCCGCGGCACGATGGATGATAAATTCATGGCGTCAGTCTGGGTGGCGACCATGATCCGTTACCGGCAGGAAGGTTATGTACCTGATCGCGACCTGATCCTGGTACTCGAAACCGATGAAGAAATTCTGGACGAGAATGAATTGGGGATACGATGGCTGATCAAAAATCACCGCAATCTGATTGACGCTGAATTTGCAATTAATGAAGGCGGTAATGTCAATGTCAGGAACAACAAAGTACTGAGCAATTCGGTGCAGACAAGTGAAAAGGTCTCCTTTTCTTTCAGTCTGGAAGTCAAAAACAAAGGTGGCCACAGCTCAATGCCCGCCAAAGACAATGCCATCTATCATCTGGCCGAAGGACTGGTCCGTCTGGGGCATTTCAGTTTTCCGGTCGATCTGAATGAAACGACCCGCGCCTACTTTGCCAAGACCGCCGCGCTGGAAACAGGTCAACTCGCCACCGACATGGCTGCAGTTGCCGCACCGGTACCCGATCCTGCTGCGGCGGAACGCTTATCAACCACGCCGCTGTTTAATGCCCAGTTGCGCACCACCTGCGTGGCAACCATGCTCGAAGGTGGCCAGGCCGTCAATGCCTTGCCGCAATCGGCGCGTGCCAAGGTCAACTGCCGCATGCTGCCGACCGAGAAAGTAGCCGACATCGAGGCAACCCTGAACCGGGTTCTGGACGACGCACAGATCAGCGTCAAACTGATCAGCAAACCGACACTCAGTGCACCCTCTTCCCTGACCCCGGAACTTCTCAATGCAATCAGTTCGACCGGCAAAACGTTCTGGCCGAACGCGCCTGTCATCCCGTATATGAGCACCGGTGCGACTGACGGTGCCGCTTTGCGCAATGCCGGCATTGCGACTTATGGACATTCAGGAATGGCTCTGGACATTGACGACCTGCGCATGCATGGCAATAATGAGCGGGTGTCGGCCAGCGCATTTTCGGATGGGCGTGAATATCTGTATCGACTGGTTAAAGTGCTGTCGTCGAAAAATTAAACTGCAGGATCCCCCTGCGAAGCTGCTTTATTATTTAAGGATCACATCATGGCAAACATCGCCTATCTCGGTACCGGCCTGCTCGGCGCGGCTTTTGCACAGGCCGCAGCCCGACGCGGCGACCACGTCACTGCCTGGAACCGTTCCGCTGCCAAGGCGCAGGCGCTGGCACAATTCGGCATTAGCGCCGCGGCCACACCGGCTTCGGCAGTGCAGGGCGCGACCCGCGTGCATCTGGTACTCAAGGATGATGCCGTGGTGGATGACGTCATCGAACAGGCACGCGCCGGACTGTCTCCCGATGCCATTCTGCTGGACCACTCCACCACCCTGCCGCGCCTGACCGCCGAGCGCGCCGCACGACTTGCCGCAGCCGGACTGAAATATCTGCACTGCCCGGTGTTCATGGGTCCGGCAGCAGCGCGCACTGCGCAGGGTTCCATACTGGTGGCCGGACCGCAGGCGTGGTTTGATGCGGTCAGCGCCGATCTGGCAAAGATGACCACCAAAGTCCAGTATCTGGGTGAACGCACCGATCTGGCTGCGGCCAACAAGTTAATGGGCAATGAAATGATCATCGGACTGGTGGCGACCATGTCCGATATCCTGACGCTGGCCCAGGCCAGCGGCATCGAGGGCACCGACGCCATCAAACTGCTGAGCCTGTTTGATCTGAACGGCATGGTTGCCAGCCGCGGCATGAATATGGCCAAAGGTGATTTTGCACTGAGCTTCGAGATGGCCATGGCGCGCAAGGATGTACGACTGATGCTGGAAACGGCCGGAGACCGGCCACTGGCGATTCTGCCCGGCATCGCAGCGCGCATGGATGAACTCATTGCGCAGGGTCAGGGTGGGGGTGATGTTACTGTGCTGGCGATGGATGCGGTGCGGGGCAGCTGATCAGGCATTTCGTTCTGGCGCACTGTTCAGCCATGTTTTTTGCATTCTTTTTTTGAATGCGGTTGCATTGAATTTTTTTGGGACGCCGCTGTTTTCACCGTCGATCAAATCCTGCCGGATGGCGGCCACTTCAACAGATCTTTCATGCGCCGTTTTATTGACGGTCGTGCTTCTTGCGTGTGCTCTTTTGATCAAGCTGCGAACACCAGAGGTTTAATTTCCCTGACAATGGCCTTTCCGTCGGAAATTTCTGCGACGCGAAGGTCATACGCGCTTTGAAGATTCAACCAGCCCTGAGCGTCGCTGCCAAAATAGCGTTGCAGGCGCAGGGCCGTGTCAGCAGTCACACCACGCTCACCTTTGGTTATCTCACTAAGACGCGAATAGGGAACCTGCAATGCCAAAGCCACTGCGCGCACACTCACACCCATGGGCTTGATGTAATCCTCCATCAGGATCTCTCCTGGATGAACAGGACGCATACCATTCTTGAACATGATGTTATCTCCCCTTTCTACTTGAGTTTAATGCGGATCTTCAATCATAACGTCGAATGGGCCGTTCATGCCCCACTTGAATGTCAATCGCCATTGTTGATTGATCCGTACATGCCATGCACCGTTGTACTCCTTTAAGTCATTACCTGGCGGGGCCTTCATAAAGTTGACCGAAGGCGCAGCATCGAGTTGCGCCAACTTGCGTTCAGCAACGCTCTTGATGTTGACGAACCGACGACACTTGCCAGTAGTAAACAGGGCCTCTGTGTCAGCACACGCAAAGGATTGAATTGACATGAATAAATGTTATCTGTTATCTGGTTAACGGTCAACTGGCTTCGGAAGTGGATAAAAATTGCGCTGGCGCGCAAGATGTAATTTTCAAAGCTTTGAATTGCTCGCTGCGCGAGAATGAGTGGACGGGACTCGCCTACACAGGCGCAGGCCGCCGATTCGCCGGTAGGCGAATCGCTTCGAGTCCCGCCGGAATGTGCGCAGGCACATTCCTCCACTCCGCCAGACAAAAAAATACCCGCTTGCGCGGGTGTTTTTATGTCTGGCGGAGTGGACGGGACTCGAACCCGCGACCCCCGGCGTGACAGGCCGGTATTCTAACCAACTGAACTACCACTCCTGTGGCTCATGCAATCGGTTTAATTGGTGGGTGCTGAGAGGCTCGAACTCCCGACCTACGCCTTGTAAGGGCGCCGCTCTACCAACTGAGCTAAGCACCCAATCAAACTGCTGATTACAAACGAAGGCGCTAGTTTACTGCATCTTTCAGGCCTTTGCCAGGTTTAAATTTCGGAACTTTTGCTTTTTTGATTTTGATGGCTTCGCCGGTTCTCGGATTGCGTCCGGTGCGTGCCTGACGAACGCCAACAGAAAAGGTACCGAAACCAACCAGCGTTACCGTGCCATTTTTTTTCAGAGTGACTTTGACTGCGCCTATCATTGCGTCCAAAGAACGGGTTGCAGCTGCCTTGGAAATGTCTGCAGTTTTGGCAATATGTTCAATCAATTCGGTTTTGTTCACTTACGTCCCCTAGCAAAAGTTAATTTAGTGTCGATGCTTATCGACATTGGATGTTTGTGCATGTCCACACGTTCTTCCCATTGGTGTTTCAATTTGATTTTTTTCATTTTCACCATCCTCCACCTTGTATGGCAGAAAATTAGTCTTGGTATTAAACAAGCCCTGCAGCAAGGTGTCAAGCGGTTTGCATCAAATTCAGGAACGATTAAAAAAATATTTTTGAAATATGCTTTTCGCCGATGTCCACCCCTGAATCTGATAATCAGTTTGGTGCGGCTGTGACTGTTTACAGTGCACTGTCTGCACGATTTGAAGCAGGTCCCGATCCACTGGTTTGTGGTGTTTTAATTAATAATGGTAAATGGCATGCACTCATCCAGGCCCAACGATTCGCCGTTATTGCACGCTGTGGCGAATTAAAACAGCAAAAATGTTTTTACCGGCCTGCACAAACCGTCTATAGTTTAGCCCACTCTCAACATCACTCAGAATCATGAAATTTGACGTAGCCATTATCGGCAGCGGATTGGCCGGCTATTCAGTCGCGCTGAATCTGGCCGACACACAGAAAGTAGCGATCTTCTCAAAACGCGCCCTGCTCGATGGTTCCAGCAGCTGGGCTCAGGGCGGGATTGCCGCAGTACTGGATTCGGGCGACAGCGTCGAACAGCATCTGTCGGACACCCTCATTGCCGGCGCCGGCCTGTGCGATGAAGCCGCCACCCGCTACATACTGGAAAATGGCCGCGCTGCCATCGACTGGCTGATTGCTCAGGGCGTGCCCTTCACCCCGGATGCCGAAGCCGAACTCGGTTTTCATCTGACCCGCGAAGGCGGACACAGCCAGCGCCGCATCATTCATGCCGCCGATGCCACCGGCCATGCCGTGCAGGTCACGCTGGAACAGCAGATCCGCAATCATCCCAACATCACCCTGTTTGAACATCACTACGCCATCGATCTGATCACCACCGACAAACTCGATGTGCCCGACAATGCCAAAGTCAACTCGCCGCTGCGCTGCCTCGGCCTGTATGTGCAGGATGTGCAGACCGGCAAAGTGCATACCATCGAAGCCGGCCACACCGTGCTGGCCACCGGCGGAGCCGGCAAGGTCTATCTGTATACCACCAATCCCGACACGGCCACCGGCGACGGCATTGCCATGGCCTGGCGCGCCGGATGCCGCATCGCCAATATGGAATTCATCCAGTTTCACCCGACCTGCCTGTACCATCCGTATGCCAAATCGTTTCTGATTTCCGAAGCGGTACGCGGGGAAGGTGGTCTGCTGAAACTGCCGGCGTCGGCAGGCAGTGCGGCCGGCAAACGCTTTATGCCCAACCATGATGAGCGCGCCGAACTGGCACCGCGCGATGTTGTGGCACGTGCCATCGACTTTGAAATGAAAAAACGCGGACTCGATCACGTCGACCTGGATATTTCCCATCAAAGCCCGGCATTTTTAAAAGAACACTTCCCCACCATTTACGCAACCTGCCTCGAATTTGGCATCGACATCACCAAACAGCCAATTCCGGTCGTGCCGGCTGCGCACTACACGTGCGGTGGCATCGTCACCGACATCATGGGTCGCACCGATCTGCAGGGACTGTATGCCGTGGGTGAGACGTCCTATACCGGTCTGCACGGTGCCAACCGTCTGGCCAGCAATTCGCTGCTGGAATGTCTGGTGATCGGCAAGGCGGTTGCCGAGCGGATTGCCAGCCAGGGTCCAGTCGAGGTCCCGGAGTTGCCGAGCTGGGATGAAAGCCGGGTGTCCGATGCCGACGAGGATGTGGTGATTGCCCATAACTGGGACGAATTGCGCCGCTTCATGTGGAATTACGTCGGCATTGTGCGCACCACCAAACGGCTGGAACGCGCCCAGCACCGCATCGCGCTGCTCAAAGAAGAAATTGACGAATACTATGCACACTTCCGCATCACCAACAATTTGCTGGAATTGCGCAATCTGGTCGATGTCGCGTCGCTCATCGTCAACAGCGCACTGACCCGCAGAGAAAGCCGTGGCCTGCATTTCAGCCGCGACTTCCCGGATACGCTGCCCAAGGCGATCCCGACCGTGATGGCACCGCAGCGGCACCGCCGGGCGGCAGGCCGTCGTCCACAATAATTAACCGATGCCTATGACTTCTCGTACTGCCCACCTCACCATCCTGGTACTTTATTATTCCCGCAGCGGTTCCACCAGAAAAATGGCGGAACACATCGCCCATGGCATCGAAAGCGTGCCGCACTGCAGTGCCCGGTTGCGCACCGTACCGGCCATCTCAACCGTGTGCGAAGCGGTCGAAAATTCGATACCCGCTGACGGTGCGCCCTACGTTGAACTGGCCGATCTGAAAGAATGCGCCGCACTGGCACTGGGCTCACCAACCCGCTTTGGCAACATGGCCTCGGCCATGAAATATTTTTGGGATGGCACCGGCGCCGACTGGATCTCCGGCACCCTCGCGGGCAAACCGGCCTGCGTGTTCACCTCAACCGGTTCGCTGCATGGCGGGCAGGAATCCACCTTGCTGTCGATGATGCTGCCGCTGCTGCATCACGGCATGTTGCTGCTCGGCCTGCCCTACGCGCAGACCGGACTCATGGCCAGTGCCAGCGGCGGTACACCCTATGGTGCGAGTCACTGGTCTGGCCCGGATGGCAGCAAACCAATCACGGAAGAAAGCCGGCAACTTGCCATGACGCTCGGTGAGCGGCTGGCCACAACGGCGCGCGCGCTGCATCACAAATGAATCTCACTTCCCTCAATAAATCCGCTTTGTTCGCGCGCGCAGCAAGCCTGTCGCTGCTGGCGCTGATCATGCTGTGCGTCGTCGAAGAAATGTGGCTGGCCCCGCTGCGGCCCAACGGCTCCTGGCTGGTACTGAAAATCGTGCCGCTGCTGTTTGCGCTCAAGGGCGTTGCCAAAAAAGATAACTACACCATGCAGTGGTCGTCGATGCTGATCCTGCTGTATTTCACTGAAGGGATCGTACGCGCCACCTCAGACCGATCCAGCATGGCGGTGCAGCTGAGCTGGCTGGAAGTGCTGCTGAGTCTGGTATTTTTTTACTGCACGCTGAGTTATCTGCGTCCGATCAAGAAAGCGGCCAAGGCCCTGCAAAAGGCCGCGGCGGCAAATGATGCCAACTATGTGCCATGAATGAGCTAACTGAGCAAGACATTGAACAGTTCCTGCTGCAATGCCGGCAGGTAGTCGGTGAGACCTTTGTCCTGACCGGTGACGATGCCATGCGCAGTTATCTGACCGATTACCGGCAGCGCTACACCGGCTCGGCCCTTGCCATACTCAAACCAGCCACGACGCAACAGGTCGCGGAACTGGTCACACTGTGCAACCACTGTCAGATCGCCATCGTGCCGCAGGGCGGCAATACCGGACTGGTACTGGGCAGCGTGCCGGACCAGAGTGGCCGCGCCGTAGTGCTGTCGCTGTTGCGCCTGAATCAGATACGCCAGACCGATCTGGTGAATGACACAATCACAGTGGAAGCCGGCTGTCTGTTGCAGCAGGTGCAGCAGGCCGCACAGGCGGCAGACCGGCTGTTTCCGCTGTCACTGGCTTCTGAAGGCAGCTGCACCATCGGCGGCAATCTGTCCACCAATGCCGGCGGCACGGCAGTGCTGCATTACGGGAATACACGCGCACTGTGCCTGGGCCTGGAAGTGGTCACCGCGTCGGGACAGATCTGGGACGGCCTGCGCGGCTTAAGAAAAGACAATACCGGCTACGATCTGCGCGACCTGTATATCGGTGCCGAAGGAACATTGGGCATCATCACTGCGGCAGTCCTCAAACTGTTTCCGCGACCGGCCAGTTACGCTACGGCGCTGGCCGCACTGCCCTCAGTCGACGCGGCGCTGGCACTGTTTCATTTCATTCGCAGCAACGGCAAAGACTGCGCACTGAGCGCCTTTGAGCTGATGTCGGCCTACAGTCTGACGCTGGTGCAGCAGCATTTCCCGACCATCCGCCAACCGCAACTGGGAGCCCATCCCTATTGCGTACTGATTGAATTTTCCAGTCAGGAAACCGCAGAGGTAGTAACCGGGGCACTGGAATCGGTATTGCACGCCGCACTGCAAAAGCAACTGATTCCCGATGCGCTGATTGCGAGCAATCTGACTCAGTCGGGGGAGTTCTGGCAAATCCGCGAATCGATTTCCGAAGCGCAGAAAGCCGAAGGAAAAAATATCAAGCACGATATTTCCATTCCGATTTCCGACATCGGCCATTTCATCACCCAGACTGACGCGCTGCTCGAGCAACAGTTTCCCGGTTGCCGCATGGTCACCTTTGGCCATATCGGCGATGGCAATCTGCATTACAACGTCTCGGCCCCGATTAATTCTTCGGTCGATGCATTTTTAAGGGAACAAAATGCCATCAACCGTGTCGTATACGACAGCGTGGCCAGGTTTTCCGGATCGATTTCAGCCGAACACGGACTGGGCGCACTCAAGTGCGACGACATTCTGCGCTATAAAAGTCCCGTCGAAATCCAGTTAATGCGCAGCATTAAGCAGGCACTCGATCCGAACAACCTCATGAATCCGGGAAAGGTGGTCAAGCCTTTGCCGTAGAAAGAACGGCCCATGCATACCCTGCCCCGCGCACTCATCATCACTTCGGCCCTGCTGGCCCTGTTCCTGCTGTGCAGCAACCTTGCCAATGCCATTACCAAGTGCATCAAAAACGGCAGCATTACGTACACGGATCTGCCCTGTCCCGAAGATGCAACCACCGCACCATTCACCGGTCACGTTGCCCCCCCCGATGATCCCGAAGCGGCGCGGCAGCGCTATCTGTCCGATCAAAAAAAACTGCAGCAGATTCACCATGAAAATGAATTGCTGGAACAAAAGCAGCAGCACGATGCCCAGCGCGCAGCCCAATACGCCCAGCAGGCCAAAGCCCGTGAATACCGGTGCAAAAATCTGGATACCAGACGAAAACAGGCACAGCTGAACAAGTCAAAAAACAAACATGGCCTGAGCAAACAACAGTCTGAGCAGGTGCAATTGCAGGCTGAACAGGCTCAATACAATTACGCTGCGCAGTGTTCTACTGAGTAAATCCAACCGTACGCACAACCGTGCGGATTATGGTGACGTAGCGGTCGTTTGCGCGCTGTTCAATGATGGCGATTTCAACCAAAATCCTTCCGATAAACCGGCGGGCAAAATCCTGGACGCTTGAGCGCAGTGTTGAATTGGTGTCCAAGCCCAACAACCAGCGCAACGGCGCGAGGATGACCTTGCAGATCACGTTGGATATATTTCGCCATTTCATCTTCCCGTCCTTCCAGAAGAAATTTCTGCTGGGCCCGAGACCATCCACGCATGAGCGGTGTAAATTCACCGCTGACGCTTTCTGAACTTTCGGAAGAATCACGGCGATCATATTTTTCCTGGAACTCACACGGCACCATGTCGCTGCGCACATAAAAGTCAGTCGTCTTGCTGGTGCTGGCATGCAAAACCACATCATCAAACAAGCCGGCATAAACGACTGCCGCACCACGCGACAGGAATTTTCTTTGCTCCTCGGTTAAACGCATTGCTGGTTCGTAGCGAGGAAAGATTTTTTTAACAAGCTTCATCACCTCTGGCGTAATTTCGTCGTGCCCCTCTGCCAATCCTTCCAGATAGACATCTTTGACTTTCAGACTGATCAGACAATCAAGGATTCGACGTTGAGATTGATCCACCGTACTTTGTTGAGTCGGAAATTTCTCAATCCCCTTCACGTGATGCAACTGTCCCAAAATGATCACTGCGCCATCTTGCCAATAATCGCCCTCCTGAACCTGCCTGAACCCTTGCGCTTTCGCTGCGAAAACAACTGGCGTGTCCAACGGAGCCAGCCGACTAACATATTTTTTCCCGGTATTGCGCTGCCAGGCAGCTCCCCTGAAGAACGCTGGTCCCGCATCCGAGAGGGAGGATCGAACTCTGAATGACGTAATTCTCGTTTCACTGCATATTCTCTTCCAAGATCAAAAAAATCCGGGACAACGACTTGTTCATTTTTTTCGATACTGGGAAGGAAGATACTCGCGCGCTCTAAAAATCCGGCTTCCTGGACACTTATTTTGCCCGCAAGTGCTTTTTTCAGATTGTCACTTAACGAATTCAGCACACTTTTTAATGGATCAGGAACAGCCCGCATTCCACAAATCATGTGATATCAGGCACAGTCAATGTGTCTGAACATGAATTGGACGGCATACTAAAATGCAGTGCGTCTGTCTGCCATTGGGGATTTCACAGAGTGCCTTTATTGCCATCCACTGTGCGCTGGTTGAACATGCCCCCACTTACTGCAACACCAACCCAGCGCGCAAAATCAGATTCAATTGAATCGGCTTCCCTTGACAATCATCAAAGCAGACTTGCAGCTAAGAAGCAAAAATGATTCATCGGCATCACGACATACAGGCCGCTGGCAGTCTGTCAACATCCATTGAAAGAATTCCATGAACAAACAAATCAATGCCTTCCTGATCGGAGGCGGCATCGGCAATCTGGCTGCAGCAGCATTCATGATCCGGGACGGTAAAGTCGCCGGCAAGAACATCCGCATTCTTGAAGCTTCGGCACTGACCGGCGGTTCGCTGGACGCCGGCGGCAATCCCGACACAGGCTATTCGTTCCGCGGCGGACGCATGTTTACGACGGATAACTACGAATGCACCTGGGATTTATTCAAAACCATTCCATCACTGGTCACCAAAGACAAGTCTGTGTTTGAAGAAACCGTCGAATTCAACGAGTTGTATCGGTCGCACGCCAAAGCGCGCCTGGTTGACCGGCGCCGGGCCAAAGTGCCTGTTTCGTCGATGGGTTTTTCCATGGACAACCGGCTGGAACTGCTCAAACTGAGCAATGCCGATGAAGCCGATATGGGCGACAGCTGCATTTCAGAATGGCTCTCACCGTCTTTTTTTGAAACCGAGTTCTGGTATATGTGGGTGACCACCTTTGCCTTCCAGCCGTGGCACAGTGCGGTTGAGTTCAAACGCTACCTGCATCGCTTCATGAAAGAATTTTCCCGCATCGAAACACTGGCTGGCGTAAAGCGCACGGTCTTCAATCAATATGATTCGCTGGTGCGTCCTTTGATGCACTGGCTGGAAGCCGAGGGTGTGCAGTTTGTCATGGATTGCACCGTCACCGATCTGAAACTGGACAACGACAGCGAACTCATCACCGTCACCGGCATCGAATGCCGGCAAGCCGGCCAGCAAACGCTGATTGAAGTCGAAGCCGGTGATCTGGTATTTTTCCAGAATGGATCCATGACCGACGCCTCCAGTATCGGCTCCATGACTGCCGCACCGATCAAGCTGACCAAAGCCGACAGCGGTGGCTGGACGCTCTGGGAAAAACTGGCCGCCGGCCGCCCGTCTCTGGGCAATCCGGCCGCCTTCAACAGTTGCATCGCCCAGTCATTCTGGGATTCGTTTACGGTCACCTTCAAAGACAATCCAACCTTTGTCGATCAACTGACCCGCTTCAGTACCAATCTGCCCGGCACCGGCGGGCTGGTTACCTTCAAGGATTCGAACTGGCTGATGTCGATCGTCGTGCCGCACCAGCCGCACTTCGCCTCGCAGCCGGATAACGTACAGGTGTTCTGGGGTTATGCACTGTCACCGGACCGGATCGGCAATTTTGTCGCCAAGCCAATGTCCGAATGCAATGGTGAAGAATTATTGCTTGAGCTGTGCGGCCATTTGCGTTTTGATCTGGATACGGTCAAGGGCGCGATCTGCCTGCCCTGCCACATGCCCTACATCACCAGCATGTTCATGCCGCGCCTGCACAGCGACCGTCCGCTGCCGGTACCAAAAGAATCGAACAATCTGGCCTTTATCAGCCAGTTTGTGGAAATTGCCGATGATGTAGTGTTTACCGTGGAATACTCGATCCGCGCGGCACAGATGGCGGTGTATCAGTTGCTCGATATTAACCGGCAGGTGCCACCGATTACGGCGCATGACAAATCGGTGCAGGTGCAGTTTGAAGCGATGCTCAAGGCGTTGAAATAACTACCACCGCACAAAGGGGTGACTGAGCAGATTTGAATTCAGATAACGCACATCGTGCGTCACCTCTTTACCAACCCATTCCGGTTTGGTGAATGGTTGCGATTCTGAATCGAGTTCGATTTCAGCCACCACCAGACCGGCATTGTCACCGATGAACACATCGACTTCCCAGAGCATATTGTCAAAGGCAATCCGGTACCGGTATTTTTCAATCAGGGGCTGTTCACACAGCGCCAGCAGTTCGGCTGCATCGGTAAACGGAATGGCATACTCCCATTCACCGCGCACCAGGCCAACCGCCTTGCCCTTGATCGTCAGCATGGCACTGTCGCCTTCAATCCTCACCCGCACTACTTTGTCCGGGCTGGCCAGTAAATAGCCCTGCCGCATCAGGGCACCCTGCGGCAGAGATTCCCAGGGTGTGCCCACCACCAGGAACTTGCGTTCTATTTCCAGAGCCATTTAACTGTTTCGGCTGACGTGTTTCAAAATCGGCAGCAACATCGCTTCACCCAGCCTGGCACTGCGATCGCCATCCCAGCCCACCACCACGTCAGGCAATTCGATATTGTCCTTGAACGGCATTTCCAGTGTGAGGGACACGCATTTGAAATGATGACCGACATACTTGGAGGCCATCTTCAGCACTTCTTCATAATATTTATCGGCCGGGTAACCAACCTTGGACTGAAAGTCCGGACTGGCTGCGACAAAATGTTCGATAAAGGTAGTTTGTTCAGCCAGCTGCAGATCGGAAAACTCCTTGAGCATTTCACTGCCGGCGACAAAATTGTAGGGCAGACCTTCATCACCATGAATATCCAGAAACAGGTCACAACCGGTTTCATGAATTTTGTTTTTGACATGAAACACTTCCGGGCTGGTTTCCAGGCTTGGCGTCATCCATTCCCGGTTCAGATTGGCACCGGCGGCATTGGTGCGCAGGTTGCCGCGTACCGAGCCATCCGGGTTCATATTGGGCACGACATAAAACACCGCCTTCTGCAGTATCTTGCGTGCTACCGGATTGGCCGCATCCAGCAGGGCATCCAGCATGCCTTCGACCAGCCATTCGGCCATGGTTTCGCCCGGATGCTGACGCGCAATCACCCAGATTTTCTGTTCGGCCGTTTCGTCACCCACGACCAGCATGTTCAGATCACGTCCATCGACCGTACTGCCCAGATCTTCCACCCGCACCAGTGGTGAATAGGCGGCGCGACCCAGCAGCGATAAATGACGTTCCCACGAATACGGCTCGAAATAGGCGTAATACACGCTGTCTTCGGTCGGGGTATGGTTGATGGTCATGACCTTGCCGTCAAATTCGGTATCAACCCGGAACCATTCTTCCCGGTCGTAACTGGCCACGGCCCGATAGCCTTCCCAACCGACCGGATAGGTTGCCTGACCGGCATTCAATATCTGGATCGACGCAGCCTGGTCACGCGCGCCCTGCAGGCGAAAATAAAACCATTGCATGAAATCGGCGTTGGAATCCTTGCGCAGATTGAGCTGAATCTGACCGGCCTGTGCTGCATTGACAACTTCAATGGCACCGGCGTCAAAATGGGAGCTGATCTTGATAGTCATAATTTGTTCAGGTTTAAATAAAAATGAGAGCGCCATTGTCTCCCCAATGACTGCGTGTCATCAAGTATTCGCGCAAGATTCATCAAATTTTTTCAATAAAACGATATGCATCTGGTAATTATCGACAAACTTCACTATAATCTGCCCCTCGTCGGGGCGTAGCGCAGCCTGGTAGCGTACATGCATGGGGTGCATGGGGTCGTGTGTTCGAATCACACCGTCCCGACCAATTAATTCAATCAGTGACAGCTCAAAACTTGAGATCCTTTGCGGATTTCGCTCCGGATTTCTTGTACCCCAATCAGGGTTGCCCAATCATACCTCGCATCAACCATCAATCCTCTTTTTACGCGAATGCGCAACGAGTTCTGTTATTCCATTGAACATGGCAAAGGAAATCAATTTCAATTGGAAGCGTGTCTTTTTGCCCATATACTTCACCCATCGATCTCTTTGCCGCCTCTCAAAAACGCTTTAAATAAAGAAACGCGATGAAAACACCTACCAATGTCCAAATACTGCCAGACGCACAGGGTCATCCCACCTTTGCAGTTCTTCCCTTTGCCGATTATCAGGCATTAAAACTTGGCAAGAAAAAGGCAGATAAACTGCTTAAAGCAGATTAACCCGCTATTTGTTTGCCTCAATCCACGCCTGAATCGCATTGATCTCCCCCAAATCGCAATCCATGTTTAAGCTGCGACTGTCGAGCTGCTTCGTTTTTGCAACGCCATCAATCAATTTAAGAATATCCAGGGTGATGATGCCGCGCTCCAAAAGAGGATACATTTTGCGCTCACGCGCCAACACGCCCAGCAAGGCCCGGCCAAACTGCAGCAGAACCGTGTTTCCATCTTTTGCGAGCAGCGTTTTTATACCGGGATGTCGGGACAATAAAATAGTGTTGAATGCAAAAATGGTCGAAACCGGCAAATTTAAAAAATAGCTCTCGCCAATAATGCCAGCGTCGTAGCCACTCCTGAGAAGTGCTGCCACGGCCGGGTAGTCTGCCAACGTTGCAGCGCATGCCGGTGCTTTGGCTAATACTGATCTGAATGAACTGCGTTCAAGCAATACCGCTCTATGCCGTGCCATCCAGCCCCTGACGCCATTCTCATTCGAAAAACTGCATGTAGCGAGGACCTCGGAGCGCATTAAAGGTATTTTCCGTACAACGTCATCAAACTCACTGAGATCGCTGACTGTTATTTTTCGCAGCTTCATCAGCTTGCGCAGATCCGGATTGAAACTCGCTATTTCAACCACTGTTTCGCTCAGCGCTAACAGAACCTCTTTCGATTTGGTCGCCAATTCCTGATGCTCCTCATAACCACCCGCAACAATCATTTGCAGCGACTTGCAATGCGTCAACGTTAAATTTTTAAAGAAATCAACGTCGATGATTTCCTCGTCATAAGCACTTCTCAGGAACGCGAGTGTCTTGTAGCTCATGTAGGTATTGGGCGCCTTCAGACACCTTTCAATCGTTTCGCTTACCGTCGACAGGGCAGTTTCAAATGTTGCCCATTCCTGAAACTGGCCAATGATGACAGAGCTGATTGCCGGAGCGAACGAATAGCGGTTCAACACGTCCACCGTTGTTTTGGAAAACGCCTGATCGACGTGGCGCACCACAGTGCTCAGGCCCACCTTCCCATTCACACAGGAAAACGCCACGCCGTTTAATCTGAGATGATGTTTCAAATCCAGGTCCTTGCAAAGCCGGTCGATGCCAACATAAAATGGTTCGCACTCGTCCTGAATTATTTGCATGAGTTCATTCAGATAGTTAAAGTCCAACGCATTTTTAAAGATGGTGACCAGCGTTTTCTGGACCAGTCGATTGGGATGACCTGTATCGACAGCGGCATTCACCACTCTGACGATTGCAGTGCGCACCTCCGGGTTAATGCAATATCTGTCAAAGCTAGCGATGGCGCCTTCTTTTTTAATCACCCTTTCCCTTGCCGCTTTGTCGGCACCAAAGAATTCGGCGCCCACGAAACTGAGTGCGCCACAGGCCGTTGGTGCAATCCCGGCCAATTCTCCTGAAGTCAACTGGGCTTATTGGTGCATGACTTCATCGGATGAAAAAACATCCAAGGGCAGAATTGGCGAAGTAAAACGGGGCTGTGGTGGCATCGTTAGTGCGAACATGACTGATCTCCCGGAGTATGGTTTAACGGTTTCGCGCTATCCACGCCTTGATGGCATCGATATCGGACAAATCGCAGTCACCGGTCAAGGCGCGACTGTCAAGCTGCTTGCGTTTTAAGATGCCATCCAGCGCTGTAAGGATTTCCAGCGTCATTGCGCCGCGTTCGATAAGAGGATGCATTTTTCGTTGATGCGCCAAGGCGACCAACAGCGCCCGACCAAATCTGAGCACAATGTTGTGTCCGTGTTTTTCAAGCAGCGTAACGATGCCTGGCGCACGGGACGACAACATCGTGTTCAGGGCAAAAATCGTCGCAAGCGGGAGATCCTGGAAATAGCTCTCGCCAATGACGCCATCTTCATACGCACTCTGAAGCAGTGCCAGAACGGCTGGATAGTCAGCCAGCCTGTCAGCACAGCCCGGCGAGCGGCCCACTGCCGCTTTGAACGAGCCGCGTTCAATTAAAATCGCCTGATTTTCAGCGATCCACAACTTTAATTTATCGGCATCCGAACAATTACATTGAAGACTCAGGTCCTTGTCATTAACCGGCATTTTCCGGGCTATGGTATCTATCTGAACCAGATCACTGACTGTTATTTTCCTGGAAAGCAGGTGCGCCTGAATATGGAATCCAGATAAAAGGCGAACGACTTCCGTACTGAAACCAAACAACACTTCTTTATGCCGTTCAAGCAGTGGCTGCAGGGCCGGCCGACCAGGTTTCAGAATCTGGTGGAAACCGATTATTTGAAACTCGGTCAAATTCTTCACAAAATCCGGGCCGATGAGTTCTTCTTCGTAGGCACATTCAAACAACATCCATACGTCGTGAAACGTGTTGTTGTTGAGCAGGCGCTGCGCATTGACACGTGTCGTCGACACGACAGAGTCAAACGATTCCCATCCCTGAAAATGCCGGATGATGGCAGAGCTGACGGTTGACGGTATCGAAAAAGTCGTTAACACATTCGTGGTTTCCCTGGCAAATTCCTGGTCGACCTCACGCACGCGCGCATGCATGGCAACTTTTCGGTCCATACATGAGAACACCACGCCCTTCAATCTGAGATGTTGCCGCAACCCCCAGTCAGCGCAAAGTTGGTCGATGTCATCATAAAACGCGCCGCATTCAGTCTGGATTATCTGCATGAGTTCATTCAGGTAGTCGAAATCAAAGGCATTTTTAAAAATGGTACTCAGTGTTTCCTGCACCAGCTCTTTGGGGTGATTTGAATCAACGGCTGCGTTAATGACGTTGACGACTGCGGTGCGTACTTCCGGATTGATGCAATACCGGCCAACAGTAGCGATGGCGCCCTCTTTTTTAATGGCCTTTTCTCTGCGTGTCTGGTCTGCGCCAAAGAATTCTGCACCGACGAAATTCAGCGCGCCGCGCGCCGTTGGCGCCACCAATGCCAGGTCTTCGGAAGTCAGCAAGGCTCGCCGGGTGATGGGCTGTTCGGATGAAAAAGTATCCAGAGGCAGAAATGAAGAAGGGTTGCGGGTTGGTGATGGCGTTAGCGCAAGCATGGCTGATCTCCAAAAAAATGTCGGCTGACTATAAATTCAATTTAAAAAAAGTGGGGGCAGCGCGTTGGCGGTGAATATCCAGTCTGCATAGCTCAGAGCCTGTTGGAACCGCTCTTCTGCCAGATCAAAGCCGGCACGCCGGATCGGGCTCTGGGTTGATCTGGAGTAAACACCGACGATGCGTCCATTCTGCAGGACCAGGCCCCAATCGGCTTTGCCAGTCATGGGATCCACAAAAATTTTGCGCAAATGGCGCCGCAGTTGGCCGTTGCGATGATCTTCCAACAAGTCCTCCAGACTGACAGCTGACGGAAAAATAATCGATGATGCGGCAATGATCAGAATCGAGCTGAACAGCCTGGGCAGACTGATCGGGAAATCGGGACATTTCATTATTTATCTCCTTTTCGGAACGACTGAATTAACGGATTTGCATTTATTTACATTTGTGAGCCTCAGGTCCCTGAAAACCGCAGAATCGGATTGAGTTGATGTTGGTACGTCCCGATCAATAAATTAATACTGCGAAATATTGTGTTTCTAGCTTATGTTTTAGTAAACATTAAATCGAATTTAATTAAAAATCAACAGAATTAATGATGGATAGGACAAATATTCTGGGAACTTTTGAGTTGCTCAAGAATTCAGGTAGGTGTTTTTCAACCAAACCCTGAAAATGAAGGGGAATCAGTGAAGGGCAATCTGGTGGGGATTCGGATTTGATCCGATTTGAATTGGACTTCGAAAATCGCATGAATGCAAAGTTTAATCATTATTAATTTTTCTGAAAACAACAATTTTCACAGGTTGCAGATTCGATAAAGAGCGCCATAACTCTCTTTTAATTGCAATAAATCTAATATCATCGACATTGAATTGCGACGTATTTCGGTAGTTGTCAACAAAGATGTCGCGTCAAGTCATGCTGCTAGCAATAGTGCCTCTGCCTGATTTCGTTCCGGATTCAGCCAGACCTCGTCCTTCAATTCCCAATTCCGTGTTGCACCAGACCA